>BNJU01003754.1_pt1 | contig 94562 bp, 135 predicted proteins | sample 8539281 | NCBI WGS metagenome assembly BNJU01 (sample SAMD00202456, study PRJDB9452) | human saliva metagenome | isolation source: human saliva | place: Japan
CGAAATTGATGTTTGATAGCCAATTTATATTTATATATTTGCAAAATAAATATTTTTAAGAGTATACTGACTATGTGTAAAAGCTAATTGGGAGTTAAGAATGGAGTTTCTGCATAACATTATTAATATTTCATATAATATTATTACATTTATTTATTTTTGTATTTTGTGTTAGCTTTTTGCGGAAGCTTGGTCACGAGGAGCTCTTAAATAATGTATAGTTTTTTAATGCTTATATATTCGGTTAGTGTTATTTTAGGAATTATCCTATTACCTTATTTTATTTATTTGAAAATTAGCAAGAAACAGTCAAAATTAAATTACTGAATTATAAACAACGAGTTGGCTTTTGGACTGATTGCGACGGTTTTAGTTTCCGCATTATGGATGTCGATACTACCTGAAAGGAAACCGTTGTTTGTTCGAGATGATGACCAGAAAAAATTCAGCTCAGGAAAAAGAAAGGGAAACAAAAACTCCAGAAGAAAAACCAAAAATCGAAAGTGGTGTTGTTGGCGAAAGCTTATTAGCAAATGAGGATATTCGGAAAAGCCCAACTTACCAAGTATTAAGGGTTACTGACGGTGATACAATCCATATAAATTATAATGGTAAAAATGAAAAAAGTACGTCTTATCGGTTTGGACACACCCGAGACTAAGATCCGCGCAAACCGATTCAATGTTTTGGGCGTGAAGCTACAGCAAAAAAATGACCGAACTTGCTGAAAATAAAAAAATATTCGGCTTGAATTTGATAAAACACAAGGTGAGCGTGATAAATATGGGCGGCTTTTAGCTTTTGTCTACAGTGAAGATAGTAAAAAAACTTGGCCTATGAGATGATCCGGCAAGGTTGTGAAATGAATATACTTATAATTCAAATCCTTACAAATATCAGAATGAGTTTTAAGGAAGCGGCACGCAAAAGCTCGTGAAGAGAATAAAGGATTATGGGCGGAAAAATACTTGTGCAGGGCAATACTGCAAAGCCGGCAGGCACCAACAACTCAACCACAGGCAACACCGGCACCCACCCCTACCCCCGCATCACAACCACAACAATCTCAAAGTGCTTGCGTAATTAAAGGGAATGAAGGAAGGAATGGAAAAAAATCTACCACATGCCTGGTCAAAAATATTATAATAAAACAAACCCTGAAGTTGTGTTTTGCTCTGAAATAGAGGCTCAGAATGCCGGCTTCCGAAAGTCAAAAAGTTTAATGTTTATTTTTTTCTAAATCTAGCTAAAAAAACTATTGAACAAAAAAACCAAAAAAATATTCAAATTAAAGAAAAACACGAGCGTATTAACTCGTGTTTTTTACCTTAACTGGGATGGAGGATTCGAACCCCCGAATGGCGGGACCAGAACCCGCTGCCTTACCACTGGCGACATCCCAATACCTTTCAATTATATCAAAAAATTTTTAGTTTTCAAGGTTTTTTTAAAAAAACGTTACGTTGACATTTTATCATTTTTCTGTTATAATTAAAAACATTAAGGCTTAAGCCTAGAACTTTTTGGAGGTTTTTATGGATTATAAAAACGCAACCCTAGAAGGGACAGTACTTGCTATCTACAATAAATCATCTTTAAAATTTGAGATGGATGGTGACAAGATAATTACAATCTATCACGATCAGTATATGATATAGATAAAAGAAATCGTTGAAATTCACGGTTCAGCAAAAATAAGTTATCTTAAGGGAAGAAAAGAAAAGAAGTATAGAAAAGAGCCAAATTGAAAATGTTACAATTTGGGTAAACAAAAACTCAAAGTTATAAAAAGGAGTCTTCAGAGCAAATCGAAGAGAAAATTCATATAAATGAAAATCCCTCTTCAATCCCGAAAGATGATCTCGAAACCCCACCATTTTTATAAGGCTAAACACACCTTATAATTAAAGTCGCAAAATGCGGCTTTTTATTTTTTAATAGGTCTACCTTTTATTGCATTACCTACATCCACGCTCAGTGATTTCATGAATAGCCTCTATTGCAGCGAGAAATATAGCACCATAAAATTTCATATCTATTGCTTCAAGAGGGTCTCTTCCAGAAATGAGGCTTAGAAATAAAATTATACAAAAAGCAATAGGTACTGAAAAATAAACGAAAACTAATCCTCTACTAAGTCTCCGCTCAAATCCTAGAGGTTCTCCATTGCTTATAGTTGCGTATCCTGACGATAAATGAGATATGGAATCCACAGTATCTGATTTGTGTTTATTTTGCTCCAAACCGAAACTCATACAGATATAACGTTCGGATAGCACCCTATTGTCTTCTTTATTTCCTTTGCTAAGTCCATTTATAATATTCTCATATGCTTCCTGGATTTTTAAAAATTCCTGCATATTTCCACCCGTATCAGGGTGATATTTTTATTTTTTTGGTGATACGCTTTTTTAACCACTTCATCCGTAGCATTAGGGTTTTATACCTAAAACTTCAAAAATAATCATTTTTCTTAGCTTTATTTATTGTTTTATAGATAGCCAAAGACACAATATATTTAATCCCATCATTAAACTCGTTGTGATAACTCCATGCTCCATCACTATCTTCGTCAGCGCTAGCCTCAAAACCATCAGAATCTAAAACACGGTGAACAAAATTTACAGCATTTTCTCTAGTTGAAAAACCTTCGAGTTTCCTTATATTCACCATTGATAAATTTAGATAGGTGAAATTCAACATCTTTTTGTCATGGATTAAAAATATCTATCTTGCATACTTCAAAAATCTTCATACACAATACTGCAACTAAGCGGGCTCTTATATTTAACCCTTGAGTTTTTAAATTTTTGGACAATCTTAAATTTTTTTCTTGCATACTATTCTTTTCGAGTCCTCTAAACTATCACAGACGTGAGTATAAGTAAAATCTTCGATTGTCATATTCACTCTAACTATATAAACCATAAAATTAACCTCTCTAAAAATATCAAAACCATAATATCAAAAACAAATCAAGCTAAAAAGAGCTATTACGCTAAAAGCTTGCAGTTTTAAGATTAATATTATAAAAATTTTACCAATAAGCTTCTCGGTTCGCCGAAATACAAAAAGCTTATGGAGGTTCGTTATGAACATTTTTGTAAAAATTAATCGATCAAGCCGTAAGCGAAAACAGCTTTTCGGCAAAAATCGAACAAGCGAAAGCCGTCAAAAATCGAAGGATCGCCCGCGAAAGAGGTTATCGAAAAATCGAAGACCTTCTAAACGGAGAAGAATCGTTCGAATTTGTAGCAGGGTCAAATATCTTTGGTGAAACAACAATTAAAACTTGTAGAAATTTTAGATATTTTTGAAAAAGCCGGCCTGAACGATGCGGCGTATTATTATTTCATTAGATGTGAAGAAGATATTTATGAGATTTATTGTCAAGCAGGCGAAAATCTCAGGATTTACAAAAATCGCATCAAATCTTAACCTCGCTCACCTGCGGGGTTTTTATCTTGATTTTTTTAGTAAAAAAATGGTATAATAACAGAACGCTCGTCTCGAGCAGTATTTTTCAGAAAAGAGGTGAGAAGATGCCAAGCTTCAACATAAGTGGCGACGCACTACGACAGCTACAAAAGTTAACGAAGAACAACCCTTCAGGGAGATTCACCAAGAAACGGCAAACCATGTTTGGGATTATATCCAAAACATATTGCCAACTAAGTAAGTCACAAACCCTACTTTTCGCTTTGAAAGCGCTGGCCAGAGTTTACGACGTAGACATCGTAGCTGATTCACTCATAATCTATAGAGTAGAATAGCCACCTTAAGCAAACCCTCAAAATGAGGGTTTTTATATTGATTTTTTATTTTTTTTATGATACAATATGAAAAGTTGCCAGAGACAGTAGCCGCCTCGCGTTAGCCAGGCTTAATCCGCTACCGAGGAGAATACTTTTTCTATTAATCTGCCAACGAGTTTTTGAAGGGAGGCTTTCAAAACGCCAGAATCTTAACAATTAGGTCGAAAAAATACTAACCAAAAAAGGAGTTTTTATGGCATTATCACGCGATAAAAAGAACCAATTGGTTGCTGAATTAAGCGCCGCTCTAAAAGACGCAAAAATGACAGCTTTTGCTGAATACAAAGGTTTGACAGTTGCCGACCTTCAAGAACTTCGAAAAGAAGCTCGTGAAGCTGGCGTTCAAATCAAAGTTGTAAAAAACCGCCTAGTGCGAGTTGCAATGCAAGAAGTTGAAGCTCTAAAAGAATCTGACACTTCTGCGCTAAAAGGTCAACTTGTTTATGCAATCTCAAACGAAGATGAAATTGCTGCCGCTCAAGTTTTGGGTAAATTTGCAAAAACTCACCCAGATCTTAAACTTGTTGGTGCTTTTGCCGACAATGGCGACGTAATGGATACTGCAACTGTTACAACACTTTCAGAACTTCCAAGCAAAGACCAACTTATCGGTCAAATCGTGGACACACTTCTTTCGCCAATCAACGCGATTGCTGGTGGTCTTACAAACGAAGATTTGGAATTTCGAAAAGCAACCAATTAATTTATTTTAAGATATTAACTATTTAATTTTTTAAAAGGAGTCGAAAATGGCTGACATTAAAAAAATTGGCTGAAGAATTGGTAAAATTGACTATTCTTGAAGCTAACGAATTGAAAAGAACACCTCAAAGAGGAATACGGAATCGAGCCAGCTGCTGTTGCTGTTGCCGCTACTGCCGGTACTGCTGACGCTGCTGACGAAAAAAACAGAATTTACAGTTACTTTGAAGGACGCTGGTGCTCAAAAAGTTGCTGTTATTAAAAGCAGTTAAAGAAATCACAGGTCTTGGACTTGGTGAAGCTAAAGCTATCGTTGACGGTGCTCCAGCACCAGTTAAAGAAAAAGTTTCTAAAGATGAAGCTGAAGAAGCTAAAAAGAAACTCGAAGAAGCTGGCGCAACTGTTGAGCTTGCTTAATTTTTAATATAAAACTAATCGACCTAATTTAAGATTTTCGAAAAATCGCTCAAAATATGGGCGATTTTTGTTTTTATAAAGAATATGTTATCGCTATTGACTTTTTATGTTATTATGTTATTATGTTAACCTAGAGTTTGAGATGACTTTAGGCGAAGGTTATAAAATCTCATCAAAGGAATCTTATGGAAAAACTTAAAACAAATCAAAAACTCAACAATATCTTTTTAGATAATGCTTACGCCAAATGGGCATTTAATGCAAATAAAGGTTTTCGAAAACCAACCATCTTATAACGAATATTTCGCATTAGAATCATCACCGGAAAATGTTAAAAAGAGCAATAGATGATCTAGATTTATCAAATCTTGCTCTCATTGATGAAGAGCAGCTGAATGAAAGCTATAACCCAGATTTAGCGCATAATGGTGGCGGCTACGATCAAACCTATGAATTATATTCCGATGGAAGATATGAAATTGAAAGCCAAGACCTTAATGTAGGTGATTTCGGGATGGGCAATCAACATCTGACAATTTATAGCGATAACGTTGAAGTGGCGAGTGCATTATTTGGATTTTTGAGACAAAAGATCAGAACGATAGTGAAGAACTCTGAAACTATCTTGTGGGCACGAGATATCCTTAGAAATCAGCTAAACTGCAAGAATACTAAAATGGAAGAATAATCATTCTTCTATTTTTTTAATTACTTTCTGAATCTATACAATATCCCCAACCGCTATTAGTGTGAACACTCTCAAGCTCTACTAATACAGCAATAGCCTTAGCTGGAACAGATCCGCCATATTTTAAATAATATCCATCACCATCACTTTTTTCACAAACCGTGCCAAGAGTGATATTCCAACTGCCCGGCCTATGCCGATCACTGCCACCTTGACTATATGTAACAATTTGAGTTGTAGCAGAATTAAATGAGCCGAATCATCAATGTGGCCGTCTGGACGATCATTTAAGTATTGGCTTTTATTCCAATAAGGTTTAAGTTTTGTCCAAGCATCATTATTTCCATTAAAAGGAGCCCTACCACCATTATTAGTCTTAAATTGAATAACTGCAGCCAAAAGATTACGGGCATCATTTTTCCTTGCCGTGTCTCGTTGAGATCGCCCAAGAGCAGGGACGGCAAGAAACACCATCAAAAATATCAGCCCAGCCACCGCAAGAACGAGCACAACCTCGATAATTGTAAAACCTTTATTAAGTTTATGCTTTTTCATAGCTCTAATTATATCATGTTTAAAATTAACATTCAAGAAATATTTTAAGCCCAATAAACATAAACGTTTTTGTAAAAATTACATCATTCAACATATAACAGATTAAAAATTGTGGAAAAACTTAAAAAAAGCTTAAAATTACAAAATATATTGACTTTTTCAAGTGTTTCATGATAAAATCTAAAAGATAATATCAAAAGAAAACAGACAAGGAAAAATGCGAGGAATATGTCTGAATTACCAGAAAAACAAGTAAAAGCGGCTAAAAAGCTTGATTCAAGAAGCGGAAACGAATCTTGCTGCAGCCAAAGAGTTGCTAATTAGCATTAGTGGCGACGACAATACAGTAACAGCTCCAAGCACTTCAATAATCGAAAGCCCTCAGGGCAAAAGTTATAGAAGGTGTTTTTGACGGTCAAACAATGATTGGTCCAGATGGAAAAACTATCCCTGTTCCAGCAAAACTATGCTTCAAAAATCAAAGCTTGTGGAGGGCGATATTTTTGAAACTTACAATTAACGAGGATGGTGGTTTTATCTATAAACAAATTGGTCCTGTTCCGCGAAAACAAATTATCGGAACTCTTATCAATCACGACGGTTCATTCTTTGTGGAAGCGGGTGGAAACGAATATAAAGTCTTGCTTGCAAGCGTAACCTATTTCCGACTTCAAGCTGGTGACCAAGTCACTATTATCATTCCTGAGGATAATACAGACACAACTTGGGCTGCAGTCGAAGCTTCATTCTAAAAAAATTTGAGAGATTTATATTAGTTAAAAATTGTGCGAATCTATTGCGAGGTCGCACAATTTTTTAATTTATATAAAACTTGCTAATACTAAGCGCTTATGTTAAAAATATTCAAGAATAATACTAACCTTAAGCACATTGACAATAATCATAATTATTTTAATATTATAACATAAAAACCGCCTAAGCACGGGTGGGCATCGCTTAGACGGTTTTTTTATCTCTTCGACGCACCCGCTAAGGCTCGAAAAAAATCGAAGCTGAAAAACCCACCAAAAATTCACCATAGGGTTCGCCGGTCAAAGAGGTTATTATGTGCAATATCAAGATTCTTATTTTTAAAAAAAGGAGGGGTAAAGAATTATTCAGATATATATTGCACACTATAACGAATAGATAGAAGTTTCATTGACAAATTTTTAAAAATATTTTATCAATCCCTTTATATATTATCATAAATTATGTTTTATGTCAACACTATTTTATAATTTTATGGAAATATTTCAAATAAACCTTTCAGACTATGATTATTTAAGAGATCTACCACACATACCAGACCCTCCAAAAAAGCTTTTTATGCGAGGTAAATTACCTGCAAAAAGAGTAAAAACTGTAGCAATTGTCGGAACTCGCAAACCGAGCGCATACGGACGCGAAATTGCTACAAAAATTGCAAGCGAGTGCGCAAAAAATGGTATCGTAGTTGTTAGTGGTTTAGCCCTAGGCATTGATTCTGTCGCCCATAGAGCTGCGATCGACTCTGAAGGCAAAACTATCGCTGTTCTTGCGAACGGTGTTGATAAAATCTACCCTCGTTCTCATGAAGACTTGGGTCAAAAAATCCTTCAAACAAATGGAGCGATATTGAGCGAATATCCAAACAATACACCAGCTAGACCATGGCAGTTTTTAGCGCGAAACCGAATAGTGTCTGGTCTTGCGGATGCTGTTGTTATTATTGAGGCCGCGTCCAGAAGCGGGACGTTATCGACTGCCAACCACGCATTAGATCAAGGTAAAGAGATATTTGCCGTTCCAGGAAATATAATATCACCGCTTTCTGCGGGATGCAAACCAGTTGATTAAAAATGGTGCCAACCCTCTAACTTCAGTAGAAGATTTACTTGATTTTCTAGTCCCTGACCGCTTTGAAAAACAAACACAACTTTTTCAAAGGCGACACCCGTGAGGAGAATGTGATTTTAGAATTTCTTTTCGAAAAAACGGTACAACTTCGAGTGATGCAATTATTAAACAAACGAGGGCTTTCTGCCAGTGAATTTAACAAGCAATCACAATGCTTGAACTCAAAGGGTTAGCATTAAATAATGGCGGTGAAAAAAATGGAGCTTAAAAGTAGATTTATAAAATTAAATATGGTATAATCAAGGGAATGAAAAATTAAAAATTAGTGATTTTTGGATTTATAAATTTCGTTACCAAATCGGAATCGAATTTTTATCTATCGGCTATTTAGCTATAATTATTTACACTTTATTTATTACACCAAACGGCTTAACTGCAGGTGAAATTGAAAACACAAAAAGTGCAGTAAATTTAGATTTCTCAAATATTTTTTTCAAAAATATTATAGACTTACCGTATCGTCTCCTACAAAAAAATCAGTATCGATATTTTTGGCTTAAGTAATTTTTCGATCAAATTACCATCAATTATAATTTCGCTACTTTTCACTTTTTCTTCATAACTAAAATTTCAGGAATGTGGTTTTCGAAACGCGCATCAATTCTAGCTTCAATTATCGCAATTACATCCAGCCAATTTTTTCTTTATTGCCCAGAATGGCACAAGCGAGATACTTTTATATTTTTTACCCAATTTTACTCATATGGAGTGGCATGAAATTCCTAGAAACTCCAAAAAAGCGCCAAATTTTTATTCTGATTACGATTTTAGGTTTGAGTTTTTATACACCCCTAAGTTCTTATATTGTTTTAGCTTTTTTTAATTACGGTTTTAACACACCCACACCTACGTTTTACAATAAAAAGAACACCAAAATCGCAGAAGGTTTTAGGTGTTTCGCTCTTCTTAACAATTATAATACCGCTGCTATTTTCAATCCTTAAAGATTTTTCGATACTAAAGATCATCTTTGGAATACCTAATAAACTAGACTTCTTTTGAAAACATTAAAAACCTTGGCCTATCACTAATTGGATTCTCAAACCCAATTAGTAACGGAATGCTTTCTCCAGTGGTAAATCCAGCAACAGCAATCTTAATCCTAATCGGACTCTATTTTGCATTGACAGCTCGACACTCCGCAAGAAGCTATCTAATTAGTATATGGACAATAATCCTAGCCTTTGTTTGCTTAACAAATACCGCAACTATTACTATTTTTATTTACCCCTATCTTAATCTTAACAATTACCGGACTTCAGGGGCTAATTGATACTTGGTACGCACTATTCCCAAAGAACCCTTATGCACGTTTCTTTGGTTTAATTCCAACTTCAATTTTTGTCTTTAATCTATTAATCACAAACCTCTCGGTTTTCGCTTTAAGTTACCAATATTCACCACAAATCCTTTTCAGCTTTTTAACCAGGACCTAGGCATTCTTTTTAACAAAAACTGACTCAAATCGAATTTTTGGTAGTCTCAAAAATGAAGAAGATTTTTTTATAAAAGTTCTTGAGAGGCAGGGTAAAGCCAAAGTTAAAGATGTGGCTGAAGATAACGAAATCGTAGTTTCGAAAGAAGCCTATAAAACTACAAACATTTCAGACAAATATCGCGTAAAAAGATCTTTGGTTTCAAAACCGTAAAAGATAACTCTGATCGTTTTTATGTTTTTAACGCGTAGTTGATTTTTAAACCGTTTTTGATAGAATTAAAAAGTATTAAGTTTTATTTAAAGGAGATTTTATGGCAGGAATTAAAGACCAAATGAAAATGGTGCGCGAACTTCAAAAAGCGCAAAAAGAACTTAAAAAAAGAGATCATTGAAGTTGAAGCTGGAGAAGGCGCAGTCGTAATTCAATTTACAGGAGAATTAAAAGTTAAAAAGTGTAAAATTAGACCCTGAATTAATCGATTTTGATGATATCGAAGAGCTTGAACATTGGATTCAAATTGCAATTCGTGATGGCCTCGAAGAAGCACAAAAAGCAGCAGCCGAAAAAATGCAGCCTTTGATGGGTGGGCTAGGAAACCTAGGACTTTAATTTTCTTCGAAAGGGAAAAATGTCGCAAGTTTTACCGAAAGCTCTAATTGAAACAATTGAAAATCTCGAAAAACTTCCTGGCGTTGGATCGCGCACTGCCGAACGGTACGCTTATTATTTGTTGAAAAACAACGCTATAGTAAGTGAAAAAATTGCCGAGAGTCTTTTAGGGTTACATAAAAATGTAAAAACTTGCCCAAAAACTTTTGCTTTAATTTCAAAGGATGAAGAATTCTCTTCGTTATATACCGATGAAGCTCGTAATAAAAAACTTGTGGCTGTTGTTGAGGAACCTCTTGATATTATTGCGCTCGAAAAAACCAAACATTTTAATGGAACATATCATGTTTTTAGGCGGTGTGATTTCACCTATTAATGGAATCACGCCCGATCAGCTGCATATTCACGAACTCGCGGAAAGAATCCCAAACGATAACGTTGAGGAGATTATTATCGCTACAAATGCAAGTGTTGAAGGTGAAAGCACTGCGCTCTACATTCAAAATTATTTGCGCGAAAAAGGATTCGAAAATCTAATAATCTCACGTCTCGCTCGCGGCTTGCCTGTTGGTGTCGATTTGGAATATGCCGACCAAATAACTCTAAGTCATGCACTCGAAGGAAGAAAGGAGATTTAGTGAAATTCGAAAACGCAAAGAAATTAATAGCTAATTCACAAAAAATTTGCGTAATTCAAGCCGAAAATCCAGATGGTGATAGTTTAGGCTCAGCTTTAGCTTTAGAAGAAATTTTGAGCGATCTCGGAAAAAAAGTGTTAAACTTTTTTCTGTCCTGTAGATATTCCAAAATATTTACGATATTTTTAGCGGTTGGGATAGAATAGAAAGTTCGATTTATGAAAAAAATTTGATCTTTTCATAATTGTTGACACTACAAGCAATACATTGCTTTTCAAAAATAGTCGACGACCCTCTTTATAAAAATCTACTCGAAAAACTCCAGTTTTAGTGATTGATCACCATACTGATGCAACACCCGATATAACATTCGAACATGAACTGGTTCTAGAGGAAGCAAGCTCAGCTGGAGAGGTTATTTTTGAAATCGCAAACGCTCTTAATTGGAAAATAAACAAAACCGCTGCACAGGATATTTTAGGTGCAATTTTCAGCGACACCCTAGGACTTTCAACGAGCAACACTTCAGCTCGAACTTTTGAGGTCGCTGGAGAGCTAACAAAACTTGGCGCAAGTTCTGCTAAACTAGAAGAATCACGTCGCGAATTATCTAAAAAGCTCCTGAAATTCTAGAATACAAAGGGCGATTAATTCAGCGAATTGAATACTTTTTGACGGAAAAATTGGCAGTAGTTCATATTCCTTGGGAAGAAATTAAAGAGTATTCCGATAAATACAACCCTAGTGTTTTAGTTATTGATGAGATACGAATGGTTGAGGGTGTAGAAGCTTGTGTAGCAATCAAAACCCTACCCAGACGGGAAATTAACAGGGAAAGTTCGAACAAATTCACCAATTGCTGCGGATATTGCAGGCTATTTTTGGTGGAGGCGGGCACGCCTATGCGGCAGGCTTCCGAGTTTATGAAAAATATGACGAAATCTTACGCGAACTCATTACTTGCTGTGATAAAATTTTTTTCTAAATATGTAAAAAAATAACCTTACGGAACTATACTCTGTAAGGTTAGTTTTTAAAAAGCCTGCTCGTTACCGAAAACAGGCTAAGTATTTCAAAAATTGGTGACCTCACGGGGAATCGAACCCCGATTGCAAGGATGAGAACCTGGCATCTTGTGAAACGGTACTGATTCATGTAAAGTTTTTAAAATAATTTCTAGGTGAGTTGTTTTCCTCAACCTTATGTGTTCATTATAGCACACTGCTTTTAAAAAAAGTCAATAGTTAATCATAAGAATTTTTTTCACATTTTAATCTTTTTATAGATGTCACCAAGTGAATTTTTGTAAATTATGAACATATATTTCAGTCGTATTAATTGAGGCGTGGCGGAGCAGATGCTGAACTTCTTGAAGAGATGCACCATTATTTACTAGATCGGTTGCGAAAGAGTGCCGGAGTTGGTGCGGGTGGAAGTTGTCATAACCGAATTTCTTAAACTCTTTTTAGTTTCTTTCTTAATGACTTTTTAGTGTAGGGCAAACCTTGGTTTCTTTCACTTCGCCACAAATAATCTGATTTGAGTAATTCTCGCTCATCAATATAATTTAACAACTCTATACCAGTTCCTGTCGTAAAATAAACGTAGGCCATTTTGCGCCCTTTACCCAAAACTAAAAATACGTTTATTGAAAAAGTCTATATCACCAACACGAATATTTCTAAATTCATTAATTCTTAATCCTGAATCAAATAATAATAAAATCATTGTTCGGTGTTCAAGATTTGCGTTTTTGGCAACTTCCAATACTTGATTTTTAGAATAGTAAATATAATCTCGTACGTCTTCAGGGTGATCTAAAGGTTGTCATTAGTGGTGTTTTAATACTAGTTTTTGATTCCCATGTCTTTACACCATTTCACAAAAGGTAATAACTGTTTTAATTCTATTATTGCAAGTTTGCGGAGTATATTTTTACGCTAAATTCACCGCTTAACATTGCCATTTTCCACGCTGTGAACTTTTTGGGCGCTAAACTCAGAGATGTCAGTTATTTCTGTTTGCTGCTTGAATTTAAGCAAGTTATAACGCTTTGTTTCGATTGTAGCGGGGGTAAAACCTGCATCTAATTTACACCAATCTATATATAAGTTTATTTGTTTATCTATTAACATTCTTTTTCCTTTCTTTTCAATGATTTTTTCAATGAATATTTAACGATTTTATCGATATTCTTTAAAGAACTTCTTTAAGTGAATTTTTGATTGAAAAATGGAAAAAAATCTATCAATTCTAGCTTATCTAAATTTGCTAAAAATAGCGTTATATTGCGTGATATTTTACAAACACAAGCGATTATATTTTTAGTATTTTTATTTATTTAATAATATTATATAATATTTTACAATAAACGCAAAAAAAGCTAGCGAATCGCTCGCAACTTTACTTAATAAGCTAATTTTTAATATCTATCTATTGAAACTGTTTAGAAAGCTTCATTCTTTTTTTAATTGTTGAAACTTTGTGTAACCAGCACCATTAAATTCTCGTTCAAACTGATTGATCTCTTCATTTTTTCGTTTATCTTCTCGTTTTTCGGCTAATTTACTTTTAACACGCGCCAAAAAACCACGAATAATATCTAACGTTTTATTCGCGTTCTTGTTACTCCAAATCGAGGCAAAAGTATTTTTTTGCATATTGCGAACTTTACCTTGTTTTTTTCATGTTTTTTTACCATTTTTACGGATTGAGCAAAAAGTTTAGGGTTCTTGTTTTTGCCACTTGCGAAAAAAAGGGGTAAATAGTTATTGTTATCAATCAAAGACAAGGCTTCGTCGCCAAGTTTTAATTTTTAAAGTTTGTAAAGATTTTTGGATTCATAAATCTGCTTTCGTAATATTAGGTTAGTATTGACAAAAGCTTGAGATTTTTTTATTTTAAAACAAAAGCCTCTATCGCCGAGCTAGCGGCGTGAGGCGTTTTTGGAATCCGTATAGATCACTTACTATAATATCAAATTATGGCGGAAATGTCAATAAAGTATCTATATTTTTTTACCTATGGATAGCATTAAAAACCAAAAATATAGTAAATATATAGACAATATATGTATATAATGACTATATTTTTAGTGTTTATGGTATAATATAAATAGGTAAGGGGAAAGTCTCTAATCTTCAGTGAATGAAGATTTAAAGGCGCCCTTTTTTCTTGTGGGCAGAAAGGTAAGGAATGGCTGAGGCTAAAAATAAAACTACTAAGAAAAAAAGCTAAAGCTAAAATTTTAGATAAAGCAAAAACCAACTTAACTCCCAAGCAGGAGCTATTTTGTAGAATATATGCAAGCGATCGTGAGTTTTTTGGTAATGGTGTACAAAGTTATATCGAGGCATACGGAATTGACCCGAGTGAAAAAAGGGGCTTATTTAGTTGCTCGCGTGCAGGCCTCGAAGCTATTAACAAAGCCTAACATCTTAAAGCGCATTGACGAGATATTTGAAAGTGGCGGTTTGAACGATTCTTACGTGGATAAACAGCTCGAAAAGCTAATCACACAAGATGCAGATTTTAAATCTAAACTTGGAGCTATCAAAGAATATAATACGCTCCGGAGCAGGATTCAAAAGAAAATTGATATTACTAGTGGCAATAAACCAATACCAATTCTAGGTGATCTAGTTAAGGGAGTTGATAAAGAATAATGGCTTATGTCTTAACAACTAGTACTAAAAAGCTAGCTAAACTTAATAAACGTATTAGAGCTGTTTGTGGTGGAACTTCTGCTGGTAAAACTATTTCAATTATGCAGATATTGATTAGTAAGGCGATTGATGATAAAAAGGCCAACTCTGACAAGCGTGGTTAGTGAGAGTTTTCCGCACTTAAAAAAAGGTGCAATGCGTGATTTTAAGAATATCATGCAAGAACATAATTACTGGGATGATAAAAGCTGGAATGCGACAGATTCTATTTATACGTTTCAAAGCGGTTCTAAGATTGAGTTTTTTAGCGCAGATCAACCAAGCAAGGTGCGAGGACCACGCCGTGAAAGGCTTTATATTAATGAGTGCAATAACGTGGATTATGAAGCTTTTGACCAGCTAGAAGTGCGAACAAATCTTGAGGTTTGGCTAGACTGGAACCCAACTTATGAGTTTTGGTTTTATACCAATGTTTTAAATAATCGAGATGATATAGATTTTATAACCTTGACATACAAAGATAATGAAGGCCTACCTGACAATATCGTTAAATCTATTGAAATGCGTAAAAAGCAATAAGCAATGGTGGCGAGTTTATGGCGAAGGCAAACTTGGTGAAGTTGAAGGTCGAATTTATACCGGCTGGCAGACTTTAGATGAAATACCATTTGAGGCAAGGCTTGAAGGTTATGGCTTGGATTTTGGCTATACAAACGACCCTACAGCTATTGTTGCAGTTTATTATTATAACGGTGGTTATATTTTGGATGAAAAGTGTTACCGTAAAGGGATGTCTAACCGAGATATTGCAGATTTATTGAATAGTTTACCTTATGGGCTAGTTGTGGCTGATTCGGCTGAACCTAAATCGATTGACGACATTAAGAGCTATGGAGTAGCGATTGTTGCAGCAGATAAGAGCGGTACAAAATCTAAACCATACTTAAAAACTTCAATTGGCTATGTTCAGGATCAGAAAATCAGTGTAACAAAAGGCAGCACAAACTTGATTCGAGAATATCGCAGGTATTTGTGGAAAGTAGACAAAGATGGGCGAGTGCTAAACGAACCAGACGGGGGCTATGACCACGCCCTAGATGCAGCAAGGTATAAATTGTATAGTTTGCGCAGTCATTTTGAAGAAGAGGGACAAATTTATAAATCGGGTAATCTTGAGGGGTTATTTTATTAAAGATTAGAGGCATATATGAGATTTGGTGACATAAGCGATGTAAAAACAGTGCATGACGGCAAGGTTGTAAAGCACGTCAAGAGCTATACTGTTAAGGTTAAGTTAGAAAATACGACACAATTAAGAAATGAGATATTTTTCGTTAATTGAAGATGTTTCAGCTGGAAAATGTCTTGATTTTTCGGTTGATGTAAGGGTCGATTCGAACAATAAACCTAAATGGTTGACAAAAACGGTAATAGACCCTTGCTCAAAAATAAGAATGTGATATAATTAAAATAAGAAGCCACTGAGTGAAGCTCAGAGCGTTAAAAATAACGTTCAAGGAGTTTGATACAGTGGCATTTTCTTTTTTAGAAAAAAATAGTTTGAAAGAATTGGCAGAGGCTGCAAAGACAAGTTTGCAACCGGTTTTTGATGATCTTAAAGAATATGAGCGAGTTGCTAATAATAAACCTAAGTCAAACATTCCAAAAGGCTTACCGCAAGTTACAGATGGAACTGTAGCGGCTTATATTTCTAGCACGCCTAGAACAATCATCCAACAGATACCGACAGGCAAAAGTTAAATCTTTAGATGATGACAAAGATTTGGCAGGTGTGGCGGATTTGGTATTAACTGAGAAAATCTTACCAAACGCAAATTCAACTGGTGGAGTAATTCAGAAATCATGGGCGGCTTTGAGTAATGCTTTAACTTACGGTTCACAACCGGCATATGTGTTTTATAAACGAGATGGTAACTATATGGGCGCCGACTTTAAGCTCGTAAGTATTCGTGACGTTTGGTATGAACCAGGCAAAAGCTATGCTGGAGATTGTAATTATATTTTTATGCGCGCTTGGTATCAGAAGAAAGATATTGAAGCGATTATTAATAACGGTAAACGCGCAAAACAAGAGGGCTTAGATTATCCTTGGGATTTGGAAGCTTTAGCTGATATTGAAGAGAAAAACCGTGAAGAAGAGCAAGAAGACAGCAATAGACAACGAAAAGCTATTGAAATTGTGTTCGCTTTCCAAAAAGGTGTTGGTGCAACATTCTATGGGTTCAATATGGATACCGGCGACGTGCTTTATGAGACTAAAAATCCGGATCCAACAGGTAAAATGCCAATCGTTACGCTTTATGCTGATATTGATGACAAAACGCCTATTGGTAAAAGTGCTATTCGGTTTGTAGTGGGATTGCAAAACATGCTCGATACTGAAATGCAAATGTATCAGTATTCGCAAGCGCTGGGACTTGCACCACCAATCATTAAGCGTGGAGTGTATAGCTCAGAAACACTTAGGATGAAACCTAATGCAATCTGGGACTTGGGCGCTAACGACAACAATTCTGCTCAAATCGTGAACCTTTCAACGCCAGCACAAACGAACTTTTTCAAACAATTACAGCTTGATCAAGAGTCAGATTATGAACCATAACAACATTTCAGACTCAAGTATCTCTTCAACAGCTGGAAATGTTTCATTCTCTAAAACTAGTGCAGGTGTTCAGCAACAAGAAAACCGCATTAGTATTTCAAATAATCAGTTAATGAAGAATTTCGAAGAGTGGTTTGGTGATTTGTGCGAAAGGATGCTAAATATTCACTTTGCGTTAAGCTATGGCGAAGAAGAAATTGAGCTAACAGAACAATACATCAAGCGCGAAAAGATTCATAATCCAGACTTTGATGCTACTAGCGCAACTATTCTATATGATGCAGTTAAAAACGGCTTTAATTATCGAGTGGATGCCTCAACTTCAAAAACTAAAGATGATCAGGCTAGCGTTGAGAGCCTTGAGAAGATTCTGGAACTATCTCAGAAATATCCAAACCTTCAACAAGTGTTTGATACTACAAAGATTGGCGAAAGAATCATTGCTAAATTAGGAGTTGAAGATCCGGAAGAGTTGGTGATTAATACTGATAAAAATGGTAATGGTGTACCTGATGCGCAAGAAATGATGGGAGATGAAAATGGACTTGTTGCCGAACAATGATATGTTACAAGAGCCTAAAGCTAAGATTAGCGAGTATGAGCAGAAGATGATCACTGTAGATGATCTAAAATCTGTTTATAACGAGATAATCGATTGATTGAGAATCGTGCTGATAATATGGATAGACTCAGCACGATTGAGATGACAGAATCAGAGAGTGCAGAAGATTTGAGAGCGCGAATATACGCTCGGAGAATCGCAAGAGATACTCTTTATAGCTTAGGTGGAGAATTGAGAGCAAAAGCTAAACGAAGCAAAGGAAATTAGAAGAGAATTGGAGGAACGATGATCGAAGAAAATAATCAAGAGAACAACGAAGCTCTTCAATCAGACAAAGTTTTGCAAATAGCTGAGCTTGAAGACAACATCTTAAACGCTAAAAAGTTATCGTTTTCATCAAGAAGGGCAACTGTTGGTTTGTGAAGATAATCCAAACCTTTCAGGCTTACTGCCCCTTGGAACAATGATTGAAGGAACGCCTGGTAATTACAAAATAACGAAGATTTTTTAGTTGAAATCTTCTATCTGGTGGTAGTTCGCTCGCAGCCACCAGTTAGAAGGGTTTAACCTTTAACCCTTTGGTGTCGCGACCATACTGCGTAATATTTAAAGGAGAAATAATGGATATAAATAGCGTAAATAATACAGAAGTTGCACCTGTGGAAGGTCCGCTACCAGCCGAAAACGCAACAACAGAGCAAGATGAAATCAAAGAGCTTGCAGAAAAAATGGGTTTTGACGGAGATGTAGAATCTTCTGAAATAAAGGAAGAGAAAGAGAAAACTCCACAAGAGCCTAAAAGCTGAAGAACAGGAAGAGAAAGAAGAACCTGAAACCAGCAAACGGGGAGCTGAAGCACGAAAAGAACAATTAAACAGTGAAATTCGTGAACTAAACTCACAAAAGCATCAAATTGAGCGAGAAATCGAACAAGCGAGAGCTGTGCGAGAGTATCAAGCCTCAATCAACGACAGTTATATAACACCTGAACAGTTAGAGGCTGAAGGTTGGCCGCACGAAGAAGCGGTGATGAAAGCTTTTGAGATTAACCAGCAAGTTCAAGCTAAGCAAATTGCTCTAAACAACTACAAAAATCAAGTGATGGATTTAAGACAGAACTTGACTATTGACCGCTATGAGTTGGTTAAAGATTATCCAGTCTTTGACGTGAGTAGCGATAAATATAACGAAGAATTTACTAATAAAGCACTTGAAATCTATGGCAAAGTTGCTAATCTACAGTTCGATGAAGATGGAAATGTGATTAGTGCCGATCAACCACTATATAGCTTTATGAGTGAGATTGCAGACCTTGCTGAAGTATTGTCAGCAGGAGCAACAAAAGAAGCTCGCAAAGCTATTGAGAAACAGTTAGTTTCAACTTCAGTAGATAGTTCGCAAGGAATTGCTGAAGACTCTACTGATGACTTTGTAAAGAATTTTTTTCAAGTAAAATAAGAAAGGAATAATATTATGGCTATTAACTTGCCTGAAGCATATTCAACAATTTTTAGACAAAGGATTTACACTTAAATCTTTGACAGCACCAGCCTTTAAAGGTAAATATAAAGTGATTAACGGTGCAACAAAAACCTTTAAGATTTTTAGCACAGAAGGTCAAGCCCTTAAAGACTACACAACACGAAAGAATGCAGCCGGTGGTGGAGTTGGATCATTTGGTTACGAATACTCAGCTGTACAAAACAACGCTCAAACTGTAACTGCAACACAAGACAAATACTTTGCAGGACAGATTGACAAAGCAGATGCTAAATTTGCACGAGATGGTTCACTTGATACAAGCGAATTCATGCGCGTACAAATGGAAGAGCAGATCTTCCCAATGCTTGACAAATACAACATTGCTGCACTTGCGAAAGTTGCAACAAATGTAGTTCAAGCAACAACTTCAGCTAATGCTTATGAAACATTTAACAAGCTTTATGTAAACCAAACTAATAACTTGGTTCCAACAACTGGTCGTGTAGCGTTTGCATCAGCATCATTCTTCTCAAAGATTAAACTTGACCCTAAGTTTACAGTAGACAGCGAATTGACAGCACAATCACGCCGAACTGGTAACTATGGCCGAATCGATGGTGTATTGATTATCGAAGTGCCTGATAGCTACTTGCCAGCTAAGACTGACCTCATCTTGACTCACGAGATGGCAGCAGCAGCTCCAAAAATTCCTTGAAGACTACAAACAAGGTGAATTCAAAGAATCTGGAAGCGGTTACTATGTGAATGGTCGCGTTGTCCACGATGCCTTTGTGTTCGACAAGAAGAAATCAGCTGTGTTTGCTTTGAAATCAGCAGCATAATATGCGGAGCGGATGAAAAACTCCGCTCAATTTTTTTAAATAATAGTAAATTAACAATTTGGGAGATGATGTTTGGTTTTAAAAATATTGATTTATGGCGGATAAATTGCTAAAATATAAGTAATTTAGGAAAAAGCTTATGATAAAGATAGGAAGACATGAAAGAGTTTAAAGAAAAAGCCTCTACTATATTTATGTCCATAGTTTATATACTATTTATTGGTGGATGGATCCCAATTTATATGGGATATGACTACTTTTTTGTCGAGAAATGTTCATATGAAGAAATCGAATATGAAACTTTACCTGAAAAAGAAATAGACTCTGGAGAAAAGACTACTTTTTCTGAGAGCGATAACGGCAAGAAAACAAGGGAGTTGGACTCTGAAGGTAGCGATGGTACAAAACGGGTATGTAAAAAGGCTAATAAAGTAGTTTCTGAAACAGTAACGAAAGAGCCTAAACCTACAACCTATAAGGTGTATACATATAAATACACACCATCTAAGCCGTATACTCCATATACTCCGGTATATAACAATTATGGACCTTCTGCTTTATGTAGAGATGGAACATACTCATATTCAAGTGGGCGTGGAACGTGTTCGCACCATGGCGGAGTTGCACAATGGCTGTAGGGGTTGATTTTTGGGAAGGATTGGAGTAATATCAAGGTATGAAAGATGTGCGGAAGATAGCTATAAAAAGAAAGCTTAAAGTGCTTTTTATGATTTTAGCTATAGCTATGATACCCGTAGTGTTGATAGGTGTTCCGATGATTTTATAGATAAATGTAAAATAGGACTCTGTGAAAAAGAAAAAGAAGAAAGATTCGAGATATTCGCACCATTCGGATCCAGACACTAATGAAGTGTTTAGGCTTGTTAATGAAGAAAAGAATTAAAGCTGGGCTTAAGCCTTTAATACGGTTGCCTGAGCTTGATATTTCCGCCGAAACAAAAGCTAAGCGCATGCAAGACATTCAAAATACCGACCATATAGACCCACAAACAGGATATAATGGGATGCGTTATATTGTGGTTGTTCCTGGACTTTCAATGCTACTATTTAGGTGAAAATATTGCTTGGAATTATCCAAGCGAAAGAGTATAGTTGAAGGATGGATGGCTAGTGAAGGGCATAAGATATTTTGAACCCTAAATTTACACGCTGGAATGTATGCAACACATGGTGGTGGAAATAGAAATATCGCCATATTACCGTTCAACATTTTTGCGCAAAACGATAGACTAAGTCGACATCATCTCCCAAGTAACATATAGAGAAGATATGGCTTTGAACTATAATAATTACAAAGGTAATGATGACTTTCGTGGTTTTAGCTGGAAACGGCTATTAACAACTCTTAAAATACCCAAATGAGTGGTGTAGATAGAGATGCTATGATCAGGACTAATCATCCTGATGGAGACCAACTAATAGTGCTAATGATCTGGGGTTTGAATACGCCGGAACTAGTAATCTTGTAGGGGATTATGCAATGATTGGCTTAAAAACAGGAAGCCTGAGATGGGCCAGCTCCAACTCAACCTACTCAACCCACGTGGTGGCTACTACGACCCTCGAGCAGCAGCAGAAGCAAAAGCACGGGCAGATGAAATTGCGAAATACCGTGAACAAGAACGGGTGGCGGCTGAAGGTTTGGGCAGATTGGATCGCCAACGAGACATTTGGCGTGGTAATGTTGAGAATAACTACGCTAACCAGCTAAACGACCTTGAAAACAGCTACACCCAAAGCAAGGGCGCCTATGAGATGAACAAACGAGACTCAGAAGCCCAAAACCGTGCGGTGCGTTCACAAATCATGGAAGATGCAAACAACCAAACCAACTCTTTGCGCCAAATGTTTGCAGCAGGTGGAGCGGGAGACTCAAGCGCAGCACAAATTGTTGCTCCTTGGGCGGTTGGCTTGGAGGCGAGCCGAAACGCCGGAAGCGCACAAGATGCTTTCGCTCGAGACCGCCGAAACCAAGACTTGGAGCTTGCTAGCGCAACTAATGCATACAACAAGAACAAGAAAGACTGGGAAACGAACCGCCAAGATGCGCTAAATAACGTGGATTCGCAAATTGAAAGTAGCCGAATTGACTTGAATAACCGCATTATGGATGCAAGGCAGAAACAAAAGACCGCGAGTGGCCAAGGATTGCAGAGCGCGATCGACCAAACACGGGATCTATCTAACCAGATTAGCAATAGCCAGAATAAGATTTTGGATTTGAGCAAGGAAACACCAAAAGCGCTTGAGAAAGTGGAATTTAAAGCACCGAAGCTTAGCGATTATAGCGAAAACGTGCAAGGTGTGAAGGTGGACAGTGGAAATCCGGACCAGGCAGGGACTCCAAGACCAGCTTGATCCACGGCTTGCTGCGTTGCTTGATCCGAATAAGAAGAAAAAGGATTTGCAGGCGTAAGAAAAGGAAGCTCGAAAGGGCTTTTCTTTTTTGACTTGACTCTAAAATTAATTGACATATCATTTTTCCTTAAAATATATTTTAAAAAAACAATAAAATATGGTACAATTTAAATAGACAAGCTAAACAGGAATACTTTTTATGAGTAACAATGAAAAGAATAGAAAAAGGCTGAAAAATTAAAACAAAAAAATTGAAGAAAAAAACGGCAGAAAAATAGAAGAAGATACCAAATCTATGTCTGAAATTGAAAAAGATTAACTTTCTTTTTTTCTGAGGCTAAAAAGATAGATGAAAAAGAACCTATTATTCTCGACAAATAATATAAAAATAAATAATAAATTTGTCTTTCTGGACACTAATATTTTTTTGTTTATGCTTCAGAAAATAATACATTCAAAAAAATGGCTAATAAACAATAAAGAGAAAAATGGAGTCTCCTTTACCACTATTGATATAGTTTCTTTCGAGTATACGAGAAACTGTAAAGACAGTTTACAGATAGCTAAAAAAACGCGAACTAATAAACCTTCTAGCATCGGTACCTATACAATCTAACCAATTTTTTTGATATTGAATTTTCGATGATTATGTCCAAATTAGTCTCAGATAAGAATTGTCAATTCGCAGACTTTCTACTAGCCTCTGCATTAATGAAATATTCAAAGAACAGAGAAGATAATCAATGTTATTTATTAACTGCAGATATTAAGGCTTTTCACCTCTAATCTTTTTTAAAAATTGAAGGAATTCTAAACATTTCAGTAAAATCAAATATGGTAGCTATATATTTAATTTCCTTCAATAAGGAAGAATATATTAAAGAACTGGAAAAAGATAGAGTAATTTATAAAATTAATCTTTTATATATTAGAATAATAGATAAAATGATATAATAAAATTATGGATGAAATACAAAAAAATATATCATGATATATCAACTGTTGACGATATAAATAAATATTTATCTGATACCGACGATGGCGAATCTGGGATTATTGAATTTAAATCTGTTCCGAATACTTTAAACTCCAAAAATGCAATAGCGAACAATAAAGTACTAATGGCCAAAGAGATGTGTGCCTTTGCTAATTCTGAGGGGGCATTTTAGTTGTTGGTGTTGAGGTTAAAGATGGAAAAGTCGTACCAGCATGTAAAGAACCAAACCTTGAAAATTTTTTTAGAAAAAAACAAAAGATAAGTAGATATCTTGAACCGTCTCTTAAAGGTCTGAATTTTAAATCATTGGGTGTTGCAGATGGAGACAATAAGCCTGTTATTATTATGATACCTAAAAGCGATTTTTTACCTCATAGAGTTATGAGTAATTACAGTAATATTGACCAAAAACGAAGCTAAAGGTATTGCTGGGGAATATTTTGTTAGAGAAGGTAGTGATAGTCACAAAATCCCTGAACAGCTTGTGCGGGCAATGTATTTATCAGCGGGTAGACTTTCCAAGGTTTGAAATAAAGCCAGATGTTGAATTATTTTATGAAAAAGACGAATATAAACACTCAAGAATAGAAATAAAAATCAGTGGTTAACCCTGATCCTACTAAATTTATAAAAGACTATTATTATGATATGAGGGTGACATTATTCGACGACAAGTTTGAAGAAATACCAATAAAAAATTCAAAACGAAATATACTCAATTCATCTTCACCAATATATCCGAGCACTGAAGAGTATGTTATTGATAGTGGATATCGTATCGAGACAGGAATACCAGCTAAATTTGAAAAATAATATCCTATATGGTGGTGCTATAGGGGATATTACTTATGAGAAATTTTTAGGTATAAGATTAGTGGTTGTAAATATTAGATATGCTTGCGAAGGGATGAGTTTAGTTGATAGGAATTTTTATTTTATTGTTAAAGATAATACATATGAAGACCATTTAAAATTTCCACTTACAACTTCATTTAGACCTTCTATATTATATGAATGTTTGTTTATTGATGAAAGAATGCCATTTATGGAAGATGAAGAAATGATAAATTCAGATTGGGAAAAATGAGGTTACTAAGGTGACAACCAAATATAATTTAAATAGAATCAAATGATAATTTGCACTATAATATGGCCAGACATATGTGACTCATCGCGAAAGCGGTGGGCTTTTTCTATTGGTTAAAAGATGTTTGGAAATATATATACTTAACTGTTATCGATTATTGCCACTATTATAAATCTTGCCGTTGTTGGCTAGCTAACTTCTTTTAATATATCTTTTGCCAAAAGCGATTAAAAATAGTATAATTAAGATAGTACATTTTGAAGAATTGAATGTAAAACAATCTACTCAGAGCGCTGAGCGATTAGCAAAATATTAATATTTGCGTCGCTCAGTTTTTTTATTTTGTAGCGACAAGATAAGGAGAATATATGGATATTTTTAAAGGTATTGGTGACTTTTTTGGTGGACTTTTTGACCAAAAGAAAAAGCGAGAAGATGAACAGCCACAACCACAGCAACAACAATCTGCGGTGAGTTTTAACAGCACCCCAAAACTGGGAGATAATTTTGCGAATAATTCAAGCAACCCAGCCCAACCACAGCAACCAAAAGAATTTGCGAAAAAGTTCGGTGGACTTAAACCCTGTAAAACCAGTGCAACCCGTTCAACCACAACCACAAGTGAACCGGGACCAGGAACGCCAACAGTTGGCGGATAAGTATCGGCAAGAAGAAACAGACCACTACAACCAAGGCTCAGACCATGCGGCGAACTTCTTGAATGATATTTTTAGTGGTGGCAAAACAGCGCAAATGCGAGAGAATACGATCAACCAAAACATCCAAAACCGAGTAAACGCTGAAATGCTCCGAAAATATGGCCCAGATGACCAGCAAGTGAAACAAAACATTGCGCAAACTAGCCAAGATATTAACAACAAAGCAACATCAGTGAATGACTTCACGAAAAACTATAACAATACCGTGCAACAAACGGTGGCTTCACCAGTATCAGCAGTGAAAGGTGCAGCGAACAGCGTGGTGGAAACGATGCCGAAAGTATCGGGAGCGGTAACTGAGCTTGGCGCGAATACAATTAAATTGTTTGATGAAGACAACCAATTTGCGAACAATTTGATCAACCGCGTGCGAGCAGACCGTGAAAAGAACATTGTGCGAAAAACACTTAACAGCGCAACAGGCTTGACTGATCAAGATAATAAAATGGCCTATGGCTTGGGTAGTTCCGGAACAAGAATGGCAATTGATGCCGCAATGACCCCTGTAACCGGTGGTGTTGCACCAGCTTTAGTGCATAGTGTAGAAGCCCATTCAGAGATGATGGACAGCTTGGATAATATTGAAGCTCGCAAAAAGGCCGAAGCGGCAGCAAAAGGTGAAACATATACACCAAGTAGCTTTACTTCTCGCTATTTAGCCGCAACCGCCAATGCTGGAGCGCAAGCCGCAATTGAAAAACTTGGAATAGATAACGTAACCGGTAAAATTGGTGGTAAATTTGCCAAAAATATGGCTGGGCGAGCTATTACCGGTGCATTGGGTGAAGCTGGCGAAGAAGCAGCACAACAATATGCTGAAAACTTCACCAAAAAGCTTTTCGACAACAAACAGAATATCCACGAAGGCGTAGCTGAAAGCGCTCTTATGGGTGGAATTATGGGCGGAGCTGGCAAAATGGCCTTTGGTGGAATGGACTCAGTGAAAAACCCATATAAAAGCAATGATATGGCAGATGGCGAAGTGAGTATCTCGAAACTTCACCCAGACCAAATGGGCTACAATCCAAAAAACCTAATTAATGCAGAACGCAATACAACAATTCCAGCACGCGAAAAAATCACTCTTGCAGATGCAGAGAGACAAAACCGAGGTGGGGACTTGCAATATACCCCAAAAAGAGAAACAAACATTGGTCGTTTAGATAGCGACCAGTTAGGTTATACCAAAGATGAGTTAGTTGGTAGATTCACAGGCGACACTCGCAAACGAATGAGTGAGCGTAGCTTTAATATGCTTCAAGATTTACGGACAAACAATCCGTATGTGACGGGTGATGGACAAGAGATTAGCTTGACTAATAAAGGGAATAAAAAATATACCAGCACAAAATCTCCTGAAACAAGCGAGGAGTTTGTAGCTAAAATGCGAAGCACTCCACGAATTGGTGAGCTTATAAATAATTCCTTATATTCACATTCTGCATACGACACTAAAAACCACGGTATCGCACCGGATGGTTTTGATTATCGTACAGCGAACTTTAAATATGGTGGAAAAAATTACGAAACCATGTTTAACGTAGCAAAAAATAATGCTCGAAATGATACATTATATGGTGGATTAACAAAAGAAAAAGAACCACTCTGGTGGGCTCAATGCCGCGCCTGGGGAACTTGTCTTACCAGGACAGAGTGATTCTTATGGTTCTAATATAGCACAAAATGACCAAAAAGTCAATAGAATGCAACCATTCGAACCAATAGAGCGCACACCTTTAGTGAACGGAGATAGAGATTTTGGAGGATCGTTTGGAAATGGATTTGATCCTCGAGGTGAAAACTCGGCTGTTAATAAGGCTGCTTTTCCGAAAGTCCAAAAAGAAGATTTAGTGACACCTGAACTTGAAAAATACGGAATCAAACCAACAAAAACCGAATATAATCAAGCTTTGGAATATATTTTAATGGAAGAACGGCCTGAGTTATTTGAGCGTTACGAAAAGGCACGCTTAGGATTAGAAGCGCTTGAAGAGAAATATTGAGTTTTAATCAGTTTACTCCCAACAGAGCTCGAAAGGTTATATGGTAAAAACTACGCTGAACATCTTGACCGTGGTATGATTTCGCAAATGGTCCGAAAAAATAGCCTAAACGGTTTAGATCAGGCTGCAATAGGTGGTGATATTGGTGAGATTGATATGGAAGACTATATCGATCGATTAAACCATTATTATGAAACCAAAAGAGAAGTTAAAGACCTTGAACAGGAAATCCGTGAAGCATATGCAGATCCGGAATTAAGGGAAGAAGCAAAACAAGCTTTATGGTTTAATAAGTATGAAGAGATTGAAAATGCTGTTGCAAATTTGCGACAAAACGGTGTGGACATTGACTTTGATGGATACGTGGAATTAAAATACGGCAATAAAGCTAAGAACGAGGCAGTAAAGACCGAAGAAGAGCCAAGCAACGAAGATATAATAGATGAAAATACTAAAACGGATAAGAATATCGTTAGTGAAGCTCCACTAATTAAAGAAACAGGTCAAAAAACCCGCAAGTTCGCTGAAACTGTATTAGACACAGACACGCCACCAAAAGACTTTGTGAAATTAATGCATGCTGGTGATGAATCTTTGAAATATACACCAAAAAGAACAGCGAAATGTGGGAGCAGAGCAACTAAATCTGTACAAGAAAGCCCAGAACGAGTGTTTAATGAGCTAGAAAATACCCGTGTAGCCAATGATGAGACTATGGCGAAGGGAATTGCACTAGCTAAGCACTACCAAGCAATGGGTGATGACCTCAAAGCGAGTGAACTCTACGTTGAGCTTGCGAAGAAAGCAACAGAAGCTGGGCGAACTGTGCAGGCTTTGAACTTAATGCGAAGAACAACCCCAGAAGGCGTGTTGATGAGTACAATGCGTGAAGTTGAAAGCTACAACGACAAGATGAAAAACAAGCCAAACAAGCAAATTAATATTACACCAGAGCAACGAGCAGAGTTTTTGGGAAGATTGCGAGAGGCTTATGCGATGCCGGAAGGCAATTTGAAAGAAATTCGAGCGCGAAGGATTGCAATTGGTGAAGCGATTCGGGAAGTTAGAGACCAAATTCCAAGCTCAAAATGGGATAAGTTTACAACTCTTTGGAAAGCTGGACTTTTGACTGCACCGACTACGCATATTCGAAACATTGCTGGAAATATTATTAACGGTGGTAGTGAAAAGACTGCTCAAACCATAGGAAGCGCTTTCGACTGGATGATTAGTAAGGGAACTGGCAAACGAACCTTAACTCTAAATGGTTTTGGTGGTATGCTTAAAGGTGCTAAAGAAGGCTCAGGATATGCTAAGGATATCATGCGAACCGGTATTGATACTACTGGCGAAATTGACAGCAAATGGAGAGATCAACGAACGAATTATGGTAATAGTTTAGGTGGAAAACTTGCTCAGGGCTACACCGACTTTGTGTTTAATTCATTGAACGCCAGCGATAAAATCTTCCGCGGTTCAGCAGAAAAAATGAGTATTGCAAACCAAGCAAAAGCAATAGCAATTAACGAGAAATTAAGGGGTGAAGAGCGAAAAGCTAGAATTAGGCAGCTCATTAACAATCCAACTAACGCTATGCTTGAAAACGCTAAACATGATGCAGATATGGCAACCTTCCAGCAAGACACTGGACTTGGCCAATTCGTGGCTAAAGGTCGACAAGCTGGAGGTATTACTAAGAAAGCTACTGACATCATAATGCCGTTTACCGGTGTGCCAAGTGCGGTAGCTGATCAGTTAGTGAATTATTCGCCCCTTGGTGTAGCGAAAGGTGTTAAACAAGTTGCTGATTTGAGAAAAGCGGTTAAGAACGGCTTGGATGATTCAACAATTACAGCTTTACAGCGAAAAAGCTTCAACTCAACTTGGGCGTGGTATAACCGGAACAATGTTGTTAGGTGCTGGATTAGCACTTGCTAACGCAGGAGTTTTGAGTGGACAACCTCGAGATGAGGATGAGAAAAGGCAATGGGCAGCTGAAGGTAAAAAAGCGAATGCACTTTAAGATTGGAAACACTTGATTCCAATTGATACGCTTTCACCACAGATGATTTTGGCGGCTGCTGGGGCAAATGCAGAATCTCGAATTAAAAACGGACAAGGTGCTTTGGAAGCTGGCTTGAATACACTCGGTGATGGAGTTAAGAGTTGGATTGAACAAGGCTACATGACAGGTGTTAAAGATACAATCGATACAGCAACTGGAGATAAGGACCTTAACAAATATGCAATTCAACAAGCAACTTCACTAATTCCAAATGGTATTCGAAAGCTTGCCGCAGCTATGGATGATAAAGCACGACAAGCTAATTACGGCGATTTAGGCGAATCTATCCAAAAATTCAATTCCTTTGTGGCGAAACGGCCTACCAGCTAAACATGATATTTACGGTCGAGAGATTAAGACAAATCCATGGTCTACAATGCTTGATCCGCAAAAATCATCCACTGAAAACCCAACAGAACTTTCGCGAAAGATTAATGAATTCCGCAAGAATAATCCTGAACTCGATTCTGTTATTCCAAAGACTGCGCCAAACAAGATTACAATGAACGGCCAAACGCGCGAATTAACAAGTAGCGAACGCAGCGAATATCAACGATTGCTTGGTGAGAACATTAGCAAGTATATGATGAGTGGTGGATTTAACGATGACTCCTTCAATAAACTTAGCGAAGGCGACAAGAAAGATATGCTCGAGAAAATTCAGAGCGATGTTAAAAAAATCTGTTGAAATGGCTTTGTTTAACAAGACAAACAAACAGACTAACGACAACGCTAAGAAGATAGCTCAAAATATCGTGAATGGTGGAAACAATGACTTGAAGCCAGAATGGAAAACTAAAGAGCAGAGCAAGGATGAGCTTTATGCAAAGCCGGAGCTAGAATATGAGAGACTGCAGGCAGAATACGACAAGAAGAAAAAGAACGGAGATTTTGACGGCCGAAAAGTTCAAGAACTTCAAGAGCGAATGAAGGTTCGTAAAGCGCAAGTTGGAAAAGACACTCCAAAAAGTTATCGAGATATGTATAGCTCAGGCAAACAAAGCTTTAACATGTTACTCAAAGAGATGGACAGCGAGCAAGAGCGTAACGAGGCAATGACTAAAGTGCTTGAATATGGCGATAAAGCTTTGTTGCTGCAGGACTAGAGAAAAAGAATAAATTCCGTGATAAATACGGCAATGTAAACTTCGATGATTCTTCTAGCGGTAAGGGCGGTGGCCGTAAAAAGGAAAGACTGAAAAAGTTTCAGCTTCTTCCAGTTGGTACGGCGGATATTACAAGCACATTATCAAAGAATCTACTTAAAACTCGAGGCTCACAGGCTAAAGCTTTAAGTGGCATGCCAACAATCAGCGTTCGAAACTCTGGCTTACAAGCCAAGGCAAAACGAAGTGCTGTGAGGTTTAAAAATAATAGACAAACTGTGCATAAAATGATAAAATAGTAGCATAGAAAACTAATTATTTTTATCTACTCGGAGAGCCGAGCGATTGTATGAAAAATACTCGCTCGGTTTTCTTTTTTTGGAGGAAAAGTATGAATTTGAAAGAAATGGTATATTACGCATATCTTGAAGCAACAGGTAAATATGTAGAATTAGAAACAACTAATCCTAAGTATTTAAAAATGGTTCAAATTGCTAATTTAATGATGAATCAGTGGGAAAATGAGCCTGCTGTTGAGTGGCGAAGTCGCAAGAAGTTCATCAAGATTGGTAGTGTTGATTCTGAAAAAGATATTTACAAACTACCTGAACGCGTTTTTGAAGATTGACAGAACTAGTGGGCGAAAGATCACCTTTAAAAAGATGATAAAATTGTGGGCGAAATTGAAATACCTGATATTAAAGTAATGGGCAATACCCTAGATTTATCAGGAGTGATTACGGACCAAATATTGGATGCAGATATTTATGTGCCAATTGTTGAAAAACTACCAAAAGTTAAAAATCCGGAAGATCCAATCTTAATTGATAATCCGTATTGGCTAGTTTTCATGACTGCAGCAGAATATGTGCGAAACAACCAGATTAAGAGCGCACAATATGGAAAATATTCTCACCTATGCTCAAAAACTTAATGGAAAGCATGAAAGCTGTTAATAATGAAAAAGGGCGTGGTGAAATGGAAAATGCGAAGATTGGGGGTATTTTCTAATGATCACACCAAAACAAGGTGCTAAATCGCCCGTACCTAAGATTTTAAGCATTAAGGCTTGGAATAAAGGGTATATGAGCTATCTTGATGAAGGGCGTATGCCTGATTCTGGGCTTTATAAGATGACTAACGCGATCCTTAGCCAGAACGGAACTGTTAAACCACGCCCTGGTTTAGCTAAATATGGCAAAAAATTTGCAGATAAAATTCTCGGAATGACCGAATTTGTGGAAACAAAGGGGAATAAAAGGAGCAACAGACTAGCTGTTGTTGCAAGAAACAATAATGACGAGAGAGCTTTTCTCTTTATTAGTGAAGATGATGGCGATACTTGGCAGAAAATTACAGGTGAAGATTTTGAAAAAGATGCTCGATGTAACTTTTTGCAAGCCGCCGGAAAAATCCTAATTACGAACGGTGAAGATTTTTCAACCATTTATACAATCGAAACTAAAAAGCTTGTTCGGCAAAGAGAACTGCCAAACATTACAGAAGTTACTGCAACTGCTGAAGGTGAAGTTGGTGGTGAAAAATGTAACATATTATTATGCGGTGACTGGTGTTAAAGATGGTGAAACCGCCCGAAGTGAAGCTGGTCGAGTTCAAGTGAATAAACCGCGTGAAGAGTGGCGCGGAAATAGTACTGATAAGGGTAAAGAATACGTAAAAATTCGCTGGAAGAAAAATAAGGCGGATAAGTTTATTATTTATGTTGGTGAAACGCCAACTTCTTTAAGGTATCTGACTGTCGTAACAAATAACAATGATGATAGCAGCGCTTATCAAGAGTGGATTGATAGCGGAAAAACATTAGTTAACCCAAGTTATTTACCGCCAAATTCAAACTCAACAAGAGGTGTGCGAGCAAAACGTGCTGAATTTATTGCTGGTAGGATTTATATGCTTGGTGATAGTGATGACCTATGGAAAGTTACTTATGGTGGACAATACTTGGACACACTTTTCGACTTTTCAGCCTTTAGTGGTGGCTGGGTACGTTTAAGCCCTGGCTCAAAAGAGATACCGGTAGGAATAAAAGCCTTTCGAAATGGTCGCGGTGAAGCCGTACCGATGATTCTATTTAGCTCAACTAACGGTGTGGGTAGCTTGAAATATCTGCAAACGACACCACAAACAGTCGGAACTCAAAATATCATGTGGACACAGGTTATTCAGGATAACGGTCGAGATGGAACGGATGCGCCAGATGCAATCGCTGTTTATAATAATGCTCTTTATTATTTAAGCAAGGCTGGCTTTAACACCACAACAACAAAGCCACAAATGCTTAATATCCTTTCAACAGATAAGATATCTGATGTGATCAAAAAAGATGTTGATTTGTTGAACAATAACGATATTGAAAAGAGTTTAGCAGTTGAGTTTGGTGGAAAAATCTATTATGCACTACCTGTTGGCTCTCATGATTTGAACCAAATTTGGGTCTTAGATTTAGTGCGAGGCGGAGCGTGGAATTTGCCATTTCTGATTGATGGAATCGAATCAATGCTAGTTTATGGCGGTAGTGATGGAATATCTAGATTCTTAATTGCACGCAATGGTGAAATTTTTGAAGTGAATAATCAGCAATATCACACTGATGACAATAAGCCATTCATCACCGATATTTCAAGTGGCGCTATCAAATTTAGTGAAGATGGCTCAATGTGGGCATATGTGGTGTCGATTACAGTGAATCTTTTGCGACCACGTGGAAAAATCGACTTTTCGGTATCCGGAAAAACTGAAGATGCACCACAGCAAACGCTTGTTTCATTTTCGAAAGAATTTAAACCAAAACAATCTACCCTTGGTTGGGGTTCTGTGAACGGCTGGGGCAATGAAAACGGCTGGAGTGAAGCGCCGAGAATGGATAATGACACGGAAGGAGAAACAAGAGTAAGTATTACTAAAGATATTGATGAAGTGGTGAACTGGATTAGCTATAACATAAAATCAGATACGATTGGGACAGACTATGAAATATCTGATGTGATAATTCAGTATTTAAACATTGGAGCGCAATATGAAGAAGATGAATAATAGGAGGTAAAAATGGCCGAAAAAATTGAATTTAAACGCGGTGATAGCAAAACAATGAGGGTAACAATTCCTAAAAGTATATATGAGGCAAACTCTAGATTGCATTTTTCAGCGAAGCCGGCAGTCGATAATGACAAAACTGATATGAATGCTAAAATCGAAAGTTCAGCAACCTTTGAGGGCTTAAACGAAACTGGGGCGATTTTCCGATTTGATTTTAGACCTAGCGACACAGAGAAAGTAGAATTTAATGCAGATGGTGAAACTGTAGAATTAGATGGAGAGCTAGAATATACAACTCCAAGCGGTAAGGTTTTGTCTTTCCCAAACAACAATAAGTTTTTGAAAGTTTTGGTATATCCGGATATCAGAAGAAAGGGGCTAGATGGATAATTTAGTATTTGAAAACTCTCCAGAACCTTCAATTGAAATTCAGCAAGTAGATAATAGCGCTAATATTACTGTTGAAGCTGGATTGGTGTATACCTCGGAGCAAGGACCTCGAGGTGAAAGGGGTGAAAAAGGCGAAAAAGGAGATAGAGGCAATGATGGGGCGCAGGGTGTTCCTGGGCCAAAAGGTGACCAAGGCGAACGGGGTTTACGTGGTGAACCGGGAGCTAAAGGTGAGCGAGGCGAAAAAGGTGAACGAGGACTACCTGGAGAAAGAGGCCCTCAAGGAGAAAGGGGACCTCAAGGAATTCAGGGCATTCAAGGAATCCCCGGACCACAAGGGCCTCAAGGTCCACCCGGACCAGCTGGATCATCTGGATCATCAGGTTCAGTACCGGCGGATGTTTTGACTAAGTCGAACCTTAACAGTGAAGCACGGACATTATCTGGATTGAATATCACACCAGGGAATGGTTCTGGATCGGCAAGCCTCTTTTTGACCCACCCTCAAGGTAAAAAATATGAGTTCTTTTCGGACGGAAACGGTGCTTTTGGTGTGTGGGATAAATCGAGTAACCAAAACATGTTCAGAATTGATAATAACAATACCACATTTTTATAAGAATCTGAATATTAACAATCAGCGTATATTCAATGTCCCAGACCCAGCTCAACCACAAGATGCAACTAATAAACGCTGGGTGGAAAGTCAGATCGCGGCAATACCGAGACCAACACCCGTATCTGAAGAAGATAGAGTGACAAAATCACTCTTAGCTACCGAACTTGCAAAAAAATCTGATAAAGATACAACTCTTGCAGAATTAAACAAGAAAGTTGATAAATCATTTCTAACTGCCGAGCTTGCTAAAAAGCAAAACTCAGGAGACTATGCGACCAGAAGTGAACTTGCAAGTAAGATAAGAGAAGTCGGTTTTAACCCAAATAGGCTTGAGATGGGATCGGATATCCAAGCAGTGGAAGAAAACGGTTTCGGTATCTATCGTAGCGAAGAAGGTGGAAATAAATATATTAATTTTTCGCTAGGAAGAACTACACGAAGAGCCTTAAAAAGGAGCATTAGGACTATTGCAACCGCCAGATTGGGATTCATTCGAAGTTGGTTATGGATTCCGAATGTATGCAAAAAAAGTTGGAGGAGTAGTATATTGGCAACTCTCTGGTGTAGCACCATCTGGAAATGGACTGATGGCTGAGCGCGTTCCAGAAGATTTGTTACCTGCGGGTGATGTATATTTACCATTTACGGCAGTTAATAATGGAAATTTCAGCGGTGGTGGTTATTATGTATTTTATAAAGACGGAACAATCCGAAGACAAGGTACAAGTAGTCACAATGAGTATGTTGGAAGTGGTGCATATTTAGCTAAAAATGAATAGGAGGAAAAATGGCAAGTATTAGAAGAGTTAGTGAAACAAATAAAGAGCCGACAAAAGCGGTTCTTACAGCTGAAAAGCAAAAAGGAGTGCGAACTATTTATGTAGATAATTTAGATGGTTGGCGCGACGGTACAAACGAAGATACAGCAGTACCATTCGTAATGTACTCTAAAAATTTAACAACAAATGAAGTCATTAGTGGTAGTAAGACAAGCTGGCTTGGGGTTGTGTCGAAAAGTTCCAAAACAATCACAAACCTTACCTTGACTGGTGGAGAAGATCAGCTATATCCAGCAGGTACAGCAGTAGTGGCAACTCCAACTGCTCAATGGGCCAACGACTTAGCTGATGCGCTATTAACTTCACATAATCCAGATGGAACACTTAAAGAAAGAGTAATTTCATCTCGAAATACAGAGTTTAACGCTCCAGTATTTGGCACAGCGATGGAATATACAAAAAATATTGAAGCAACATACGATGGAATACTAGTTTGGATTGTAAATGGTCGAACAAACTCAGGCGTTAATATTGACACAGACTGGAAACCAACAATTACCGGAAATTATAGCGATGCACAATTACCAACAGTACATACTTATGCATCAAACCAAGGTAATTTCTGCGTACAGGGAATGGCGAAAGTTACGAAAGGCGCAAATGTTACTGTGGGATTTTCGAACAGCTCTGGACAAAATATCACTTCAGTTTCAATCGTATATTTCATTATGCCAATGCCGATAAAATAAGGGGGTGTATGGAAAATATTACAATTGGTGAAATTGGCGGAGCTATTGCCTTTTTGGTTGGATTAGCTGGCGGACTTTTGACACTTTTTCGTCACGCTAAAAATGGCTTAAAAGAGATGCTAAAGGGCGAATTTGAAGGAGTAAATGACAACTTTATATCAGTTCGCAGAGAAATTCACGAAGTTAGAGAGATTGGAGAAAACAATGCACGCAATGGAAAGAGAAATGAAATTTTACTCATGGTAAACGTTCAACCTGAGAAAGTTGATGATATTGAACGAGCTTATGAAGAATATAAATCTCTTGGTGGAAACGGGTATGTTGATAGTCTAATTGAGGCTTGGCGTGAAGAATATGAAAGAGATTTAATTAAAGCAAGGATTAAAAGAAAGGAAAACAATGGACAAAGCAATTGATTGGTTTCAGCAACGACAAGGTCGAGTTAGTTACTCGATGAATTATAGAAATGGTCCGAACTCTTATGATTGTTCGAGTGCCATTTACCACGCCCTAATTTATGCAGGAATTTTACCGCAAGGTTTCCGCATTGGTAACACTGAAACGGAGTTTGTGGATTTGCCAAAGTTCGGTTTTCAGAGAATTGAAGCAGATGCAAACGGTTATATTCCAACACAACGAGGCGACATCTTTATTTGGGGTAAGCAAGGCTACACGAACGGTGCCGATGGACACACGGGAATCTTTATTGACCAAAATAATATTATTCACTGTGCATATGGCTATAATGGTATTCATACGGACAACCACGACTGGCTTGCAGGAATTAACGGTGTGCAAGATTTGACAATTTTCAGATATACAGGCAAACCACAAAATACACCAGCGCCAACACCATATGTCGAGAAAATCGATGATGAAATCAATGTTGGTTCGCACTTCAAATTCAATCAAACATTTACTGTTGCTGAAACACGAATAAATGATGGAAGAAAAGAAGCTCGAATAAATGAGCTATGCCCAGTTGGCTTCACATGGGAAGAGAATGGAGTTCCAGCTGATTGGTTAGTGAAGGTTGACAACGATGGATTCAGGATTGGTGGTGAAATTAATGCGGGTGATTTGGTAAAAATTGAAGGTGCTTTTGTAGCACAAGAAGTTGTACAAAAATGATAATATGTGGTTTGCTAAAATCAATCGTGGTGGAGTAGATGTTTGGGTAGAATTGACGCCTACAACAGAAATTCCAGCGGGTGAATTTGGCACAAGAATTGAGAATCGACCAGCACCAGCACCAACTACCCCAGCACCAGAACCAACTGCAATTGAATTACCTAAAACAGAGGTAAAATCGACCGAAAACCAAGGGTTAATAGGTCAAAAAGAGGAGAAAAAAGATATGTCGCACAATTTAGAAAATAGCGGAAATGCTGAAAATTCTAAAACAGCAGAGAAAAAAACAGTTAATTCAAATTAATGCAAGACCATTAACAAAAAGAGGAGTTAAAAAAATGTTGGAAGATTTACAGAAAAATACGGTTGAAAACATCGCAAACACTGAATATGAGCCTCGAATTAGCGAGAAGGCTAAAACTACAGTGTATTTCATTGCTGACCTTGGGATTTTGACAAATATGTTGATCGCAACGATTTGTGTAATTTTAATTCCGAACGCAACGAAAGAGATTTTGGCAATTAGTGGAGCGATCGCTACTGCTTTTGCAGGATTAAAAACCAATCTTTAAGTTAGGGGCTAAGAAATAGAGAATTGAGAATTAGAAAAATAAAAAGAACCCGCTTTTGGGTTCTTTTATTATCGATTGTCTCCGCTACCGTGAATTTTCTTTCGTGCTTCCAATTTCTGCTTATAAGTTCGTTTGTCTTCTTTTACGGTGTAAATTCCTTTTGCTTGCTCGTTTTGAATTGTGAGCCTACGTGCGTTTTCTCGCCGTGCTTTCTTGTTCGCGTTGCGCTTGATTGAGCGCTGTCGATCAATGTCTGCTTTAATATTTGGGGTCATTTTATTGTCCTCTCTTTCTAATAATAATCTCGTCTGTTAAAATTCCAAATTTGAACTCGGTAAATGCTCCTACTCCTTGTTTGTTCATTTCAACGGAGGTGACTTTTTTTGATGAGCTTTCCACCAATCAATAGTTTTGAAAGCTTCCCATCTTGCTGTATCACGACTGTTTGGTCTTTTACTTTTGAACAGTTCCTCGTATTCTTCAAGTCGCTTTTTAAGTTCAGCGACTACGAGTTTCTGCCCGCTGGTTATTGTTTCCAGCGTTTGAATTTGTCTTTGAAGTTGCTTAATTTTTTTCCTGTGTTAAACATATTTCTCCTTTTTTTCTCCTTTGCTAAAAAATCTAATCTCTCGGTTTCTATCGAAACTACATATTGATAAAGTTCATCATATTTACTGTCATATTTTTTCAGCTACCATTAAGTCTTCTACTTTAAAATCTTCAGGTTTGTTTTTTCTCTGAATATTCTGCCTGCTTCTTTAATAGCTTTTTTTAGGCTTTGTACCTTTTAGAAGAATTTTTCTTTCTTTTTTTACGCCAATACAATCTTTTGATAAAAATTTTTGTTCTTTAATTGTATAAAGATATTTTCATTTCTTTTACAACCTTTACAATCAACATTACGATAACTACAACCGCAATAATTCCAAGAACAGCTGCAACTGGTATCCAGATAGGGAGAGAACCCACCACCAGCTCCAATCAATAACATGAGTTAATTTTAAAGCAATAAACAGAATTGTTAATGCTCCTAAAAATCCTATACCACCGTTAGTTGATATGTTTGTTGATTTATCTTCATTATTCATATTTTCATTCTCCTTATTTTTATTTGTTCATAAAAATTCTGGGTCTTCGTGTATGTTCCCCAATAACTGTTATATCTCCATAGTATTCATCCAAGTCAAAAAGAATTTAGTGAAATATTCTCATCTCTGTCTTCAAGATAAAATTCATCTGACAAATCGCTTTCTGGATAAGGTTTTCCATACCTTATAATCCCAACTATTATTGTTCCAGTTCCACAGAGTTCGACTATATCACCCTCATAGATTTTTTTCACCGTCAGTATTTTTCCATACCAGTCCAGCGTTCCATAAAAAAACTCTTCATCGAGATAACCCTCTATTGAAGTATATTTTTTCATCTTGAAGTTCAGATTTATTGAGAAAAACATCTACATAAGGTTTATAAACTGGTTCGCCAGTTTCTTCGTTCCAAAATTTATCAATCTTGAAAGATACTAATTCGTATCCATATTGCTTTGTAGGGTTATACCAATATCTCGCACCAATTATGTCGTTCACAATGGTTCTCCTAAAATTTTTCTCAAAAACATACCAAATTATTCTGAAGATTATAAAACGAAGTTAGCATAATTATAAAGTTAAGTTTAAAGAGAAAGCTCATTAAAAGCATAAATAACGGTGCTATGATTACATATAAAGCTACTATAAAAATGTTTCTTTCATTTTATTTTATCTCCACTTCTTTACCTTTGTAATAACATTTACCGTCGATGAAATCTACATCTCTCCGCCAGAATTTATCTGAGTAAGTTAAACAAATCCTAGACTTTCGATACATATTTTTCATATTCTTTTGAGTTGGTTTCAGAAGTAGCTTTAGAAATATTATCTGCCATTTTCATAATCCCTCCAATCATAAAAGAGTGCCATAACTATAGCAAGGAAGATTAGTGAAGCCGTAAGCCCATCTATCTTTTTAATAAAATTTTTCATCTTATTCTTCATAAATTACATAGCCGCCTTTAATTTTTCCAACTCTACTTACGGTATCTACCCAAGCGGTGGATACACCACTGGTTAGTTTTGTATAAGGGTAATCGTGGCAGACCACTTTCCAAATTCTATGATTGGCAGAAATAATCTTTGTGCCAGCAGGTAAATCGTAAAGGTGTTTTTTATTGTTCATAAGTCAAGTAAGTCCTCCACTCATTAGGGTGTTTTTTAAAGCTATCCATAATATCCTCTAGTGTCCTGAAACAAATAGTGCTATATGTATAAGTGTAAATAACATTCCAATTTAAGGTTGGTTTTTTTCAGGAAGACCACCATAACTCCCAATATATTTAGGTTCAATATTTTTAACTTCTTTGTTTGTATCCCAATTAGGCTTAAATCCTTTGGTATCCTCTTTGATAATCGCTTTCGCTTTTAGATATGCAAGATATTTTTCGGCTTCTTCTTTGGTTTCGAAGTAATTGCTGATTTCTTTCAAGTAGCGTTCAGAGCTTGGTAAAGAGCCGACCCTTATGCACGAGATACTATCTCCGTGGTCGTTTATGTGATAAGCCCATTTTTGGCTCGGTTTTTTTCTTCAAACCACTCATCAAAAGCTTCTATATCTCCAGCCCATAAAGTTGTCGTTAAATTATTGGTATTAACAAGAACTTTCTCTTCTTTTCCGCTTCGTTCTCCAGTCCATTCCTTGAAAATTGCACCAGCTTTTGCGAAGGGTAAATCCTTGAGCAACCTATATCGTTTCATTTCTTTCTCATTTCTTTTCTTAATAATTTAGTTAGTATTTTATAAATCTGCTTATTTGTCATCTTCCGTTTTGATTGCATAATTTTTGCAATAACTTTGATGATTTCTGCATTTTTACAAAATTTATTTTTCTACTTTATCTTCTTCAATTTTTCTTGATTTATCATCTTTTTGTAATGATGTTTTTAATCTTTTGAAGAAGTTCATTTATTTCTTTGCTTTTTGTAGCCAGTAAATTTCTTTTTCATAATCATCTTCGAACTCGTTGTAGACTTCATCGTATTCCATATTTTTGTTCGATAAGTTTATCAACTAAGTCGATTGTTTCCATTTTGTAAGTATAATAGTAGCTTGGCATTTTCTTGGCTATTTTCATATACTGTTGTTGCGAAAATTTCTAATTCTTTTATTCATTTTTACTCCTTATAGTATTGAGGCAGGGTAGAAACACTTGAAATTTGCTTATGATTGTTGTGAGGTGCTTGTTTCTACCTATCCCTCAAATCTGAACACAACTTGCATGTATGACAAAAACCATGCCCAAAACTATTATTATAACTACTACATTTATTATTTATAATTTTAGTTATGCTCAGGTCCGAGGGGCGGAGTAATTCCGCCTGGAAATAGTGTTTATTATTTATAAATTTATTACAGAAATATTTAATATTTCAGATCCAGTTTAACGCCATATGACAGGGCGGAGAATTAGCAACAGCTGTTTGCTTGTTTTTGACACCTAACCTTGATGATTTCTTGCCACCAATTCTTCCAGCTCGACTTGCAAGCTCGGGGTCTGCGGCAAATCCACCAGTTTTTACCGGCTTTTCCCACCTTTACGACCAATTCGTTTGTAAAAATCCTTGCCGTGTCGCTCTTTTGTTTGTGGCGGCGGCTTTCAACCCACCAGCTCTTCTAGCTTCTGCCATTTATTATCCTTTCTTTGTTATTTTTTTATTTCGCCCTAGCAAAAACATTTCTTCCTGTCTTTCTCAATCTTTAAAGCTTTTTCAATCTCTTCAGGTGTTTTTTCGAAAGTTCGAGATTTATGTTCCGGAACTTCAATTTTCTTGTTAAACAGTTCAGTACAAGCTACACCTCGATATAACGCTTTCATTCAGCAGGAATCACCTCTACGGGAATCAGAGATTGACTATTTTTAATTTGAATTTCAATTTTTCATATAAACTCCTTATTTCTCCTTAATCTTAGGTGGTTTTGGAAAACTCATCCAATAGATAACTGTGTCATATGTATTTTTCAAAACCGACAGTATAACCAGAAGCAGTCCAAATATCTGTATATACTCCTTTACTTTTTATTTGTATAAACAAGAACTTCTTCATCTAGTTCAGGCTCTTTACCGTCCCACATAGAGTCGATTTTTGCTGTTTTTGTAATATTCTTTTTCTTCATCATCAAGAGGTCTTATAGCAAGCTTATTCCATTTCGCATTTTTCCATATTAGCTCCTTTTATTTATTGATAAATATTTCGACTTGTTTGGCGCCGTTTTTGAGTAACCAGTTACGAGCATAAGTTGCATCGTTCAAGGTTTTTATATTTTTGAGATCGTTCAACGCCTTTTTCGTCTATCCATTTGACAGTGAAACTGTTCATTTCTTCTATTCTTTCTCCTTAAAACCATTTTTGCTGATGTCAGCAATATGGTCTTGAATTCAGCCCTCACAAGGGACGACTAAGAGTTTTTAGTCCTCCCTTAAAACATTTTTAGAACATTCGGGTTTAGCCCTTGTAAGGCTGAAATTATGATTTTAATTTACTTTTTGGCAGTTAACCGTAGCGTTTAGCTTAGCTTTAGCGTTTTTTTAAGCTCAGTATCTGATCCAATAAACAATCCAGTCGTGACCGAAAAAGAGTATTAGGGCGGTAATTGCAATTATTCGCCAAGCCGACATTTTAAATTTTAGATCTTGCATAATTAAGTGTTGAATATCAGGTTGGTTCATAATTTATCCTTTCATTTTTAGTTATTAAAATTGACTTTTCTTCTGCTTTTGGTCTCGCCGAGATAATCTGTAATAATTCGAATTGCTTGATCGTAACCAACGGCGAATTCCGCGCAATAGCCAAGTTTTCGTAACTTTTTCTATCATCTCCGCTTGCTCTTGGTAATGTTTATTCGCAAACCATTTCGCCATTTTTTTCTTGTAAAGTTTCGTGCCTTCCACCTTTAGTTCGATAAATAGACCGCTTTCTGCCATCCACCAGCCATAAAATCGTGGATATGCAATGAACAGATCTGGCCAAGCTCGAGATTTCTGAAATTTCTTGTGTTTTTGCAGCTTGACCCGGTGTCATCTTCATACCTGAGCTAAAAATCTGTGCGAAACAATACATCGGGGGTAGTTTTTACGCAGATAATCGCAAATTTTTGAGATGTAGGTTTTTCTTCTTTTTAATCATTCTAGCTCCCTTAAAATGGAATATCACTTAAATCAACTGGTTCATCAAAGTTTTCAGGTGTTTCAGGTTCGGCAACTTCAGTTTTAGCTTCGACTTGTTCTTTTGAAGATTCGAACTTTTGGCTTGTAGCCATAGATTCGGCGGTTGATTGATTTTTTAACCTTGCCGTCTTTTTCGTAAGTTCGATCTTCATCTTCGCTAACCTTGAACCAGGCAGTGCAGCCAACCGTTTTCTCAAGCAAAACCGCAAAATCTGCCAAGTTTTTTAATTTGCTGAATTTTTCTCACGAATTTTTCTGCTTGATATTTTCATCTTCCTGATTGTGAACTAAAATTCTTCGCACAGTGTCAATCGAAATTCGGCGAGTGTCTGGAGTATGCAACCAAAGCCTTGCACGATCTTCGGCCGAATCGTTTTCAACAAAGATTTCTGCGTAGGGTTTGTTGTCGTGCTTATCAATCTTAGTTTTAGTGATTTTTACTTCGTGAACACCAAATTCGAAATAGCCGCTTTCTTTAGTTTCTTCGGGCGTAATTGTGATGCTTTTGAGTTCTTCTTGAGTCATAAAATCCTTTCTTAAAATAATAGTTTTTCTACTTCTTGTTCTACTAAGGCGAGAGCAGACTGTTCGAAATAAATTGCTCGCTGAATTTCTTTTTCGAAATCCTTGCGGTTAAGCTCGAAAATCAAGAGTTCAAGCTGTGGTGCAGGGCGAACGAATCTGAATACATTGCGAAATAGAGTTTTTTTCGAGTTTCTCGTTAACAGCAAAGTATTGAATAATCTGTTGTTTGTATTCGCTAGGTGGTTGCTGTTCATAAAACGCTCGCACTTGTTTCCAGTTGTCTAAACATTTAATCTCAACCGCTTCAGTGATCTCACCGTTTTTGTTAGCAATCTCACCATCTGGTGAACAAATGATATTTTTCGTTAATGTCCGATTGCCAAACCCGACCTTCGATAATTTCTTTGCCAAGTTTTTGGGCAACTTTTTCGCGTGCTTCTTCTTCGAGAATTTCACCACGAAGGGCGGCGGAATATTTGCGACCGTTCAAACGATCTGCGTAATCATTTTTCATTGATTGGCTTCGCGATTCGTTCAGCAATCAACTTATAAATTGCATCACCAAGTTCAACTTCACATTCTTTCTTTTCAACTTCAGTTTCACCAATCAAGTCTTTAAGTTCTTGAATTGTTAAGTTTTTTTGGTTGACCTTTTCTGATTCAAAAGGAATCTCAACTTTTTAACTTTTCTGCAAGTTCTAACCATTCAGATTTTAAAACGGTTCGAGGTGTGCCAAATTCCTTAGCTTTTACTTCCGGAAATCTTACCTTCCCGAAAGTGCAACCACTCATCTGAGCGTTGTTCAAGGTTTAAGATTTTCATTTCAATTCACCTTTCAATTCGTCCTTAATTTTAATTAACTCTGCGATCACTTCGTTATTACCTTTAAATTGGTTAACTCCTTTTACAAAAATTGTCTTGAAGTTCTTTGAGGCTTTTTGAAGCTTTGAGTTTAGCAATGAGTTCTTGCGAATTATCTTTAACTTCTTTTTGCTGTTCCTGCTCATCTTTATATAAAAATTTATAGCCAACCGTATCACTTCGATTAAGGTCTCGACCAAACATTTTTACCAAGATGTTCGACTGCATCTTTAATTGCATAAGATTTAGCAGCCGGTGCGGCCAATTGAACCGCATTATTCTTGATATTCGCAAGGTCTGCAGCAGATTTTCCAGCGTTAGTTTGGAGTGGACTTGCACCGACTCCATCATGGAAGCTCCATTCGCCAGTGATTGGGCTTCTATAATGAACCCGAACTGCTACACAAATGCTCTGTGCAAGCTGTGAAATGCTTAAAATTTCAATTCGCCACTCCTGAAAAATCATATCAAGCAACATTTCAATCTTATCGATTGGAAGATACTTAACATTTTTGCAGTAGGGTGATTTTTTTAAGCCACTTAGTGTTTACGGGACTGTTTAAAACAGTTTTTCAATCGAGCTGAATCTTTTATCTCTTCAATTCTAACTTCGTTATTTACATATTTAACTAAAACCGTTCATAGCTATAATCCTGCGCTCCTATACATATCTTGAGTATTTTTCATATTGTTCAGTTTCAGACTCAAGGTTGTAATAACCTTGAGCAAATTCCTCAAAATCATCTGTTAATATTTCGTCTACATTAAGTTCTGTATGATAACCGTTTACTTCTGGATCATCGACCCAGCTAAACCATTCATTTTCAGCGACAAGTGCGTAGAAATCGTTTTTTATCTCTTCTTCAGTTCTTCCATTGATTAATTTTTTCATATTATCTCCTTAGTTGGTTAGTTCATAAATTTCAAGTATCTTCCACTCGTATAAGCAACCCAAGCTCTCAAGCCTTGTGATTTATAAATCTGATAAGCATATCGCACGTTCAGTTCCGGATTTTCACGATTTGGCTTGTTGTGAATTGAATTAATTTGAAACAATCCCGAATCGTTCGAACCGTTGCTGTTCATGTTTAGGGCGTTTGGGTTACAACTGCTTTCCGCCATCATAATTGCTAACATAACCTCCACGTTCCAGTCATATCGTTCAACCAAATTTCGAAACTCTTCGCACCGATTCGTAACCTTTGAACTCGCAATAATAGGGCGAGGGCGAGGCGAAACCTCCACAGTTTCGCGCTGGCTTGGTTGTTGAACCGCAGCTTCGACTTTTGGCGCCGGAACGCTTTTGGCTACTTTTTTACGTTTAAATTTTGAATTGTTTCCGCAATCTTATCGTTCTGGATTTTAGCATTGTTTTCGCCGTGCTTCATTCCAAGATAGAAGGCTAAACCTGCAATCACGGCAGTATAAATTACAATTGTTTTAGTTGTTTCGATTAATTTCTTGTAGTTAAATTTCTTAATATTTTTTTCATTGTTTTTGTCTCCTTATTTTTTGTTTTTTTGGTTTGAGTTCAATTTTAGAGTTCTTGATTTTTTTCAAACTCTTTTTCAAACTCGGTTTCATTAGTATTTTTGCATAATAATTTACTCCTTTTTAGTGAGCGGTTAAAGCCGAAGAGTTAGGAGGGGAAAAATCTTCTTTCTTCAGCTCGAATCGCTCACTAAAGGTTATAATTTGAAGTTTCCTAATCTAATTGCTAAGGCTCTATATTATTACTGATTAGCTCGCTTTCGAAAGGGAAGACTTCTATTAAATAATTGCCAGATTGTTAAGTTTCGCATTTGAAGGTTTTTGCTAGTCCTCAGAGGTGATCTCATACGAAATCGCCCTCAGTTGGAGCAATAAAAATATCCCTGCAGAATCGTACCTACTGCAGGGATATAAAAAAGACTGCTTTGTTTCACAAAACAGTCTCAATTTTCAAATTGGTGACCTCACGGGGAATTGAACCCCGATTGCCAGGATGAGAACCTTGTGTCCTAACCGTTAGACGATGAGGCCAATGTTTTAATTTTTATCAAATTCAACCCAAAAAGTCAATTATAGTTTTTAAAACAAAGCCCTCTATATTTTTAGGGCTACTTTTTCGTTTGCTTTTATTTGAAATTATTTCAATAGCTTCAGTCAATAAGTTTAATTCTTTTAAAGAAATATCACCAAAGGTTTCTTCACACCATTTAACTAGAATTTGCTGCCGAATGTTCAGTTTTTCTTTACCTAGTTTTTGTAATTTCAATTTCACGAATTCGCTTATCTTTCTGTGAATTTTTTTCTTTAAAAATTAAAATTTTTTTCTTTCATTTTAGCTAAAACTCGTGAAATGTAAGCCTTTATCAACACCAATTTCTTTAGAGATTTCATCTTGCGGGAGCAGAAGAATTACAAATCTTGGTTAAAATTGCAGCCTCGATAGCTGAAATATCGTTTTTCGAAAGCTCGCGTGTTGCATATTTTTGCGCCGAGCGATAAATTGTATTAATTTTTTGCAACAAATCAAGAATCTTTTTCTTCCATAAAATAGTATACCAAATATTGTTGACTTTTACAACAATATTTTTATATAATAGAGTAATCGTTGATAAATACAACTATTTTTTTATTAGGAGGAAGATGAATAAATATTTTTAGAAAAATAAAGCAAAAATCGTGTGCTTCTAGCCACTTTATTTATAGTAAGTTTTATTCCTGTTATCTATGCTGGAACTTTTTGGCATCAATCTGGGATCCTTATTCAAAAATCGAAAATCTAAAAATATCAGTAGTAAAACGAAGACGAACCTGTTATTTTTTTAATGGTCAAAATATTGAACTTGGCAACAAAATTAGCAACAACCTTGAGCAATCAAAAACTTTTAAACTGGCAGTTTACAGATTCAAAAAAACAGCCGAGAAAGATCTGACCGATGGCGACACTTTCATGATTGTGCATATTCCAAAAGATTTTTTTCGAAAAACTCAGTTAGTTTTTTTGGGAGAAAATCCGCAAAAAGTAAATATTTCGTTTAAGACAAATGTTTCGAAAAAGTAAATCTGGCGAAATGATTTCAACCAACGCCGCACAAAAACTGAGCGAACAAGTTCGAGCGCAAATTAGTGAAAAACTACAGTAAGATTTTTGCTTTCTCAACTTTCGAATGTCCAAAATGGTTTTTCGAAAGCAGCGAGCGGCTCAGAACAAATTTCAAATGGGATTAACAGTTTAAACAATGGTTTAAATTCAGTAAATTCTGGAGTTATAAAACTAAAAAATGGCGCGGAAAAATTAAATTCAGCAAATCAGAAAATGGCCGAAGCGAGCAACAAACTTGCTTTTTAGTGCAAACCGAAATTTCAAACAAAACCAATCTTTTTAAGCCAAAAATAGCGAGAACTTACAGAAAGGATTGCAAGATTTTTTTCAGCCAAAAAGTGAAGAATTTTTCGAATGGTTTAAACACACTAAACTCTGCGATAAGTGATAATTCTGACGCAAAAAAATCAAAGTGAACACTTATTGGAATTAAATCAAAAAGTGGCAAAAATGCGCATTTTAGCCGAACAAACCAATGATCAGAATATTAAAAATCTTGCCGATGAACTGGCGGTTTCGGCAAAGAATATTACCGCTGACGCCCAAAAAAATGCTAAAAAAATCACAAAACTTACAAACGCAATTTTCGCAAAAAAATTGTTCCAGCCGCACAAAGCTTGGCGCAAAAATTCACGCAAAATACAAAATTCGCATAATTTAATTCTAGCGGGCGAAAAACAGCTTTCAACTGGAGTTGCAACTTTCTCAACAAAAATGAACGAGTTCAACACTAATGAACAAAAAAATCCCTGAAAGCACAGCTCAACTTTTTGGGCGGAATTAACACTTTAAATTCAGGAATACACACACTAAATTCTGGAACCACAAAAGCTACAAGATGGCTCAAATCTATTAACTTCGCAACTTTCATCTGGCGCAGAAAAACTTTCGAAAATCAATTTCTCGGATGAATCTGCTAAAAATATCGCAACACCGGTTAAAAGTGAAGTTTCAAACAATTCAGGAGACACAACATACGGAAAAAGCGATGGCACCATATTTCATCGCATTAGGTTTGTTTGTTGGGGCGATTTCGTTTAATATTGCGTTTCAATCCAAAAATAAGCCAAAAAAAGAATCGTTCAGCGTTTAAATGGTGGCTTTCAAGAACAGGGGATTATGGCTGGATTTGCCGGAGCTGAAACTCTAGTTCTCACAATTATTTTTTTAGCGGAATATTTAACATTTCACCCTACAGATATAAATTCTTTTCGTTTTGAATTTTACGTTTCGGCATTTTCATTCCTTTTGATTGTTCATGCATTAATGTTTGCTTTCGGCAGAGTTGGTCAATTTGCCTCGATCGTTTTCATGATTTTTACAGCTTGCAAGCAGCGGAGGAATGTTCCCCAATTGCGACAACACCTCAAATTTTTTTCAAAACATGGCGCCATTTATGCCGCTTTATTATTCACTAACCGCTTTCAGGCAAGCAATATTAGGCGGATTGTCTCAACCAATTTTCGAAAGTTCCATCTTTTAGTTTGATTATTTTTGGTTTAATTTTTTGGTGCTATAAGCCTATTGGCGTATTATATTAAAATAAATTCTAGCGAAAACAAAAACTCTTTCTAGCAACAAAATTTAGTTTTGACTTTTTTTCTCAAAAAAATTGTTATAATTAAAAAGGTTAATAATCAATGTTGGGAGGCGCAAGCCGTTATTACCACAGAAAGGATAGAAATGGCAAAGAAAAAAAGCCGACTTGATCGAAGAAGCTAAAGCTCTTGGGCTTGAAGTTTCTGAAAAATGACAATTGCTCAAATTAATGAAGCAATCAAAGGTGCTAAAGCTGAAGAAATCGCAGAAGAAATTGTTGAAGCTGTAGAAGTAGCTGAAGCTATAGAAGAATCAGTTGAAGCAGCTGAAATTGCTGAAGAAGTTGTTGAAGCTATAGAAGAAGAAAAATTCGCAAAAAGCGGAAAACGCAGCAAAAACACGCCGAAGAAGTTGCTGAAAAAAAGAAGCTAAAGAAGCTCGAAAAGCAGCAGGTGACACAACTCCATTAGATGGATCTGAAGCTGTTGTTAAAAAAGGTCCAAAACCAATCACTCGACCACGAATCGAACGACGAGGTAAAAAATACCAAGAAGTTGCGAAAAAAGTTGAAAAAGATACTGTTTATAGCCTATCTGACGCTCTTAAACTTGCAACCGAAACAAACCCAGCTAAATTCGACGCTTCAGTTGAAATTCATGTTCGACTTGGCGTAGATCCACGACAAGCTGACCAGAATATTCGTTCAACAGTTATCTTGCCGAATGGAACTGGTAAAGATGTGAAAGTTGCTGTTTTTCGCACCAGAAAGCGAACATAAAGCCGCAAAAGAAGCTGGCGCAAATATCGTTGGTGATGAAGAATTCTTGAAACAACTTGATAAAGAAGATCTTAACTTTGACGTTCTTATTGCAACTCCAGCATACATGCCAAAACTTGGTAAATACGCTCGTCTTCTTGGACCACGCGGATTAATGCCAAACCCTAAAGCTGGAACAGTTGCCGCTGATGTTGCTAAAGCTGTTTCTGAAGCTAAAAGCCGGAAAAGTTGAATACCGCGTTGACAAACAAGCGATTGTTCACCTTTCAGTTGGTAAAGTATCATTCGGTGTAGAAAAACTTGAAGAAAATGCAAAAAGCATTCTTCGATAGTCTTGCTTCACAGAAGCCATCTTCAATCAAAGGTGCTTACGTAAAAGGTGTTTCAGTTGCAACCTCACAAGGTCCAAGCATTAAAACAGAAAACCCAATTGCTTAATTTTACTAGCAAACACAAAGAATCTGCCAAACTGGCAGGTTCTTTTTTATATAAAATGGAAAGAATCTTCGTGCTGTGATATAATATATCTATTATGCTAAAAATTCTACAATACTCCTGATCGAAAAAAATAGAAGACTTCCAGCCAATTGATCCACAAAATGTTAAGATTTATACCTGCGGACCAACTGTTTATGCTACACCCCATATCGGTAATTGGGTTGCGTTTATTTATTGGGATATTTTAGTCCGAACCTTGCGTTTAAATGGCTATATTGTTACTCGCACAATGAATATTACTGATGTTGGTCATCTGGTTAGCGATGAAGACGAAGGTGAAGATAAGCTCGAAAAAGGGAGCACGCCGCGAAGGGAAGACAGCTTGGGAAATTGCAGAATTTTACACAGAAGAATTCTTGCGTGGAATACATGATCTTAATTTAATCCAACCGGATCATCTTTCGAAAGCGACAGATTTTATCCCCTGAGCAAATTGCTATTATTGAAGATCTTTCGAAAAAGGCTTCACTTACGAAACAAGCGACGGAATTTATTTCGATACAAGCAAGTTTCCTAAATATGCTGATTTTCGCACATCTTGATTTAGAGAATCTAAAAGCGGGCGCTCGTGTTAACTTTAACCCCGAAAAGCGTAATTTAAGTGATTTTGCGCTATGGAAATGGTCACCAAAAAGATCAAAAAGCGTGATATGGAATGGGAATTTCGTGGTCGAATGGGTTTTCCGGGTTGGCATTTAGAATGCTCAGCAATCGCAATTAACACTTTAGGTCAAACAATTGATATCCATACTGGTGGAATTGACCACATCCCAGTTCATCATACAGATGAAATTGCGCAAAGCGAAAGTTTTACAGGTAAAAATTCGCTAACTACTGGCTCCATTGCAACCACATGACCAGTGAAGGCCGAAAAATTTCAAAATCACTACAAAATGGGTTTAGCTTAAACGACCTTCAAATACGAGGGTTTTTTTCTCCATTAGACTTCAAGATGTTTGTTCTACAAAGCCAGTATCAAACGGAAAGTAATTTTAGCTTCGAAAGTCTAAAAGCTGCACAAAATAGGCTTAAAAACTGGCAAAAATATTGCAAACTTGCGCTGGCAAATTGAAGGAAGCGAAGGTGAAATTCCAAGCCTTGCAAAGCAAACAAATAATTCTTGAGCAAATTAATGACAACCTTGATACGCCAAAAGCGCTTGCAAAAATTGATGAAATTTTTTTGGTGAAATCTTAAAAAGCAAACCCAGAAAAAAACTTAATCACCATAATCTTCAAGAACTTTTGAATTTATTGACGACCTTTTTAGGTTTAAATCTGCTTTGGTTCGACTCCTGATATTCCAGAAGAAATAAAGAAAAAAATTATCGAAAGAAATGCTGCCCTGAGCCGAAAAAGACTGGGCAAAAAGTGATGAAATTCGTGACGAACTGCTTTTCAAAAAAATATTGTTCTGCGCGATACTCCAAAGAAAAAGTTTCTGGGAATATAAATAGTTCAATAAAAAAATCAGCCTTTCGAAATTCGAGGCTGATTTTTAATTTCTAGCTGATTTTTCTTGAGAAGCTCAACAAGTCTTTTCGGAGTTTTCTTCTCGTGAACGACGCTTTTCGAGATTTCAATTGCTCTTTGAATAAGAATCTTAGCACAAGCCGCAAGAGGAATTGCGAGAAGAGCGCCCAAAAGTCCAAATGCATAAACGCCAACTGTTAATGCTATAAAGATAATTAACGCTGAAAGCTGATTATTTCGAGCTTGAACCATTGGCGAGATTACGTTGTTTTCGATTTGCTGGTAAATCAAGAAATAGGCTAAAAAGATTAATCCGGCAGTAGGCGAATTCAACCCAATAATTAATGCCGAAAGCACTCCCGCAATTGTTGTTCCAACCATTGGAATCATGCCGAAAATAAATAACAATACGGCAATTGGCGCTATTAGGCTAATTGGAAAGTCAAAAATCAATGCCAAAATTGCTGTCGCGATCGATCCACAAGTTGCACTAATAGAACAGATTGTCACAATACTCGAGACATATCCCGAAACCGTACCATACATTCGCGAGAGGATTCTACGATGGTTTTTTTCAAGAATTTTATCAGTGTAAAACACCTTAAATATCTTATCAATCAAGTCTGGCCCTTCAACAAGCATCAAGAAAGCCATCGCAAGAACCATAAACAATGAAATTATCCAGCCAACAATCGAAGCGATACTTCCGAAAAAAATACATCGCCAAGTTTCGAAACCGAAGAGTTAATTGAGCGCGTCACGGAATCAACAGCCTGAGAGATCATCCCTTCAAGATGGTTTTCCGTAATAAATCGTCGTATCCCTGATTGCTCTCCTGTATAGTTTTGAACAATTTGCGGTAAATCTTTTGAAAAGTGCTTAACTTGGTCCGTGATGATTGGCGTAAGAACAGAAAATAGCGCACCAAAAATTAGCACAATTATAAGATATGCAACTGCAGTTGCACCAACACGATTCTTACTTTGAGCCCGGCAAAATTTTTTTGCAATTTTTGCAACAGGTGAATTTAAGGCTAGCGCCAAAAAAAGCTGCGATAATTATCATGATTAGAACATCTTTTCGCGATCCATATCGCACCAGCCAATATAATAAATCCAAAAATCACAAGCCAAAAAAACGAATTAAAGTTTTTTGTATCAATTTCAATTTTAACTTTCATAACTATAGTATAGCATATTTTTTTATGTTTTCGAAAGTCGCGTTTTTGTGATATAATATAGATCATGAAAAGTGAATTTTTGGAAAGAAATTATCGAATCAACCGGCGAAGAAAATGGTCAAAAATTACCGTTTTTCATTAGCGCCAATGGAAGCCGTAACTGATGTGGTTTTTCGTCATGTCGTTTCGAAAGCCGCTCGACCAGATATTTACTACACCGAATTCACAAATTCTTCAAGTTTTGCTAGCCCAAAAGGGGATTCATAGCACACGTGGCCGCTTAACTTTTACACCCTGACGAGCAACCGATTATTGCACAAATTTGGGGCTCGCGACCAGCCGATATTAAATTTATGTGTAAAAAATTGCCAGAACTTGGATATCGAGCGATTGACATCAACATGGGTTGCCCAGATAAGGCTGTTATTAAAAGTGGTGGTGGCAGCGATTTGATTCGAAATCCAGATCTTGCCAAAGAAATTATCGAAAGCGCGAAAAGCAGGCGGCTTTGCCAGTCTCAGTCAAAACACGCCTCGGCTTTCTCGAGAGTGGAAGAATGGCACGACTGGCTAAAATTCTTGCTTGAACAAAAAAATCGAAGTTTTAACCATTCACTTACGAACAAAAAAAGAAATGAGTAAAGTTCCAGCGCATTTTGAACTAATTCCTGAAATCCTCAAATTGCGTGACGAAATTGCGCCGGACACTTTAATTCAAATTAACGGCGACATAAAATATCGCGCGCAAGGGCTTGAACTTTGGCGAAAATATCCAAAAATTGATGGAATTATGATTGGTCGGGGCGTTTTCGAAAATCCCATTCTGTTTCGAAAAATCCGCCAGAAACCGTTCGAACTTTCAAGTGATTATTTAGATTTGCTTGAGCTTCAACTTAATTTGTTCGAAAAAAATATTCTCGCGAGCTTGAAAAACGCCGTTTTGAGCCGTTGAAACGTTTCTTTAAAATTTATGTTCGTGAATTTGCGGGCGCTAGTGATTTGCGTGCTAAATTGATGGAAACTAAAACTGTTGATGAAGTTCGCGAAATTTTGAAAGATTTTCGAAATGCCGCGCAAAAAAATAACAAGAAAAAAGTTAAGTTTGAGCGTTTCGAAATGCAACTTTCGAGTTCGAAAAAGAAACGATATGCCTCAAAACTTGAAGCCGAACGCGCCGCAGAATATTTAATGGCACTGGATTTTTCGCTTGAATTAAAAAGTCTATCAAGATTTGGACGGCGGCTGGTATTTGACAAAACAAATTTAATTTTTTTAAATTTAATGATTTTTTAAGCTTTTTATGTTAAACTATTATTATGGATAAAAAAAGTTATTGTTTACTCAACAAGCTGGTGTGGATTTTTGTTCTGCCGAAAAAGATTGGCTTGAGCATAATGGCATTAAAATTTGAGGCTAAAGATATCGAAGAAGATTCTGCAGCTCGCGAAGAATTGCTTGCAAAAATGAATGGAGAATTTCGTGGTGTTCCTGTGACAGATATAGACGGCGAAATTGTACTAGGATTCGATCGCGCGAAGCTTTCAAAAACTACTAGATATTAAACGATTTTTAAAAAGGCGTATCTACCGCCTTTTTTTGTTTTTGCTATTTTTTTGGATTTTTCAGCGATTATCGCAAGAACCTTAATCATAGTAATAAACACCAAGCCAACCAAAACATCAAATATAAAAAAATTAATATAACAAGTATTGGCATTCGCAAGAAAGAACCTTTAAAAACCACCGAAATTTAGTATTAATAATATTATAAAATCTTATATCAGCAATCCAGGAAAGCAAATAAATCGAAAGCGTGTTTTTCGAGATAAATTGAATAATTATATTAAAGACTTTTATTTTTAATAGTAATTTTTGAATTTAAAATAGTCAAAAACAAAAAAATGTTGAAACAAGAACAATACCCTAGAAAATCCCTCATTCTGGGCAAAAAGGTTTTGGAAGAAATAATTCGAACCAATAAAGTGTTAAAAATAATTGCAAAAAAATAAACTGATTTTATATTTATTTTTAATTTTATGGTTTTTAGTTTCGCCGTATTTTCGGATAAACATACCAATAAAATAGTATAAAAATGGCCAAATAACTACCCAGTGATTTGGTGCAGCTTTCCGCAAATAGTCAGGAACTTGCATTCCTAAAAAGCTATCAAATACCGCTAACGTCATTGGGGCAGTAACTAAAAATAAGCATCCACCTATTGCTAGCAGTTGATTTTTCTTGGTTTTTAAGCTCTCGAAAGCCGCATTCAACATCGGCGACATTAAATATAAACCAATATACATATTCACGTACCAGCTATAGTGATTAAAAGTGAAGAGATTTTCAAAAAACACACGAATAAGCCCAAAACCATGAGCCTGTTTATCTGTGATCGTTAAAACCACAACTGCCGCGGCATAATATCCAACCACTCGCAATAAATTTGTAAAAATTTTTGCTATATTTAGCGATTTTTTTCATTAAATATCCAGTTGCAATCAAGAATAACGGAACGCAAGCCATCGCAACACTCCAAATAAAGGTTGCGAAAAGCATTAATAGTGATCTAGATGGTAAACCATAATAGCCCGTTCTATTGAAAAAAATGAACAAGCACAACTAAAAAAATACAGCCAAAACTTTAATTAGGTCGATATTAAGATTTCGCTTTTGATTTTTTCGCTCATATTATCAAATATTATATCACTATCTAACTTAAAATGATAGCGCTAATTTTTCGCCAATCTTAACCACAGTAAAATCTTTTTGCGTCAATTTCATTGCTTCTCGAAAATAGTTATCGTGACTCACGAAAAACAATTGCGCCAGAATATTTTTTAAGCGCGCGTTCCAGTTCTTCAATACTTGGTAAATCAAGGTGTGAAGTCGGCTCGTCCAAAAACTAGAATTTGTGGATCATTCGAAAGCATTTTAATCAACTGAAAACGCGCTTTTTGACCACCTGAAAGTTCACGAATTGGCGTATCGAAATCTTGAGAAGAGAAGAGATATTGATGTAAAGTTCGATAAAATTTTTTTCTTCAGTTATTGAAAGATTCTGGTCAAGAAAAACTTTTTCAACCGCGTCTTTTAACTTCATATCAAAAAAATCTGCACTAATTTCTTGCTGGTAAATTCCAACATTAACCGTATCGTCGAGAAAGATTTCACCATCGTAAATTTCAGCCTTTTTCATTTTTGTGAACCAAAAATCGTTTTAATCAAACTGGTTTTTTTCCGGCACCATTTCGACCAAAAAAATCTCTAGAATTCCGCCAACTTTTAAATCAAAATTAATATTTTCGAAAAAGAATTTTTGCGCCATTTTTTTCCTTCAAGCGCGTCGTCGAGCGAACCATAACCGAGCGCTAAATTCTCAGCCTTAACTAAACTTCGCACCGAGCGAGTTTCTTGGTTATTGATTCCAATCTTTAACATTTTTTTAGCTTTAAGTTTTTGATACGACTTTTGCGACTTTAAAAATCAAGATTTTCAACATTTTGTTGATCAATCCAAAAAGCTCGGTTTTTTTAATCTCTTCAAGTTGTTCAAGTTCTTCGCGCTTTTTTTCTTCAAGCCTTTTTAAAACGCCGAATCGTATCCGGATCGCGCGCTTTTTTTCTTTCATGCGCTGATATTCTTTTGTTTTATCTTTTAAGTTCGAAATACGCCGTTGAACACTTTCGAAATCGCGAATTTGATTTGTTGTCGAAAACATATTGGCGCGTAAATAATCGTCGTAATTTCCTTTAAAAATGTAGCTTTTGCCGTCACGAATTTCAATGATTCTATCAACTTCAGAAAGCACATCGCGGTCGTGAGTAATTACCAAAACCGCTTCTTTTGAGTTTTTTTCATCCAGTTTAAAAATCGGTTTTTTTCGCGTGCGAATCCATAAAGTTTCGTCGGCTCATCAACCAAGGCCAAATCAGCGTTTGAATGAATTATTTTAATCGTATCAACCAAACGTTTTTGTCCGCCTGATAGCGTTTTTCATTTTGCGATTTTTCGAAACCCTCCAAACCAAAAATCACGAAGTTCAGCCTTGATTTTATCTTCAACAAAGTGAAAAATTCTTTTCTTGAAAGCGGTTTAAAGGCATCGGTGTATTTTTTTCAATTAAAGCCATGTTTTCGCCCATTTTTCAGGAAGCTCGCGCAAAAAGTTTCGAAAAGGTGCGCATATTCTGGCAAGTCATTCAAGATGAAGTTTAAAACCGTTTGTTCGCCAACATTTGAATATTCCTGCTGAGTGCTAGCAACAACCGAACCTTTTCGAAAAAAATAATTTCACCCTGAAAAAAATCTTGGTCAAAACCAAGTAAAATCGCAAAAAGCGTAGATTTACCAATCCCGTTTCGTCCAATTAAACCAACTTTTTCGCCTTCATTAATACTAAAAATCTACATCTTGAAGAAGCTGTTTATCGCCAAAAGATTTTTTTCGTTAATTTTAACGCTAAGAATCATAATTATTTCTTTATTTTTTTGCTTGAGTTTTTCGAACCAGTTTTGTGGTTCTTGCTTTTTCTTCTCGATTACAAAATTATAAATTTCTTCAAATTTCGAAATTGTAAAAATTCAAATCATGCTTTTTTAATAATTTCAAGGCCATTTTTTTCGAAAAACTCTTTAGCGAGTTTTTTGTCATCAAGAATTTTTGAAATACTTTCAGCAATTTGATTAACATTGTCGGTTTCGCACAAAAATCCGTTCACGCCATCTTGGCAGATTTCTTTAACCGCACCAACATCGACGCCAATCACAGGCTTGCCACAAGCGGCCGCCTCAAGAAAGACGATTCCTTGAGTTTCGGTTGGACTAGCAGAAACAAACACAGTTGCCGCACGGTGAAAATTCACCAAATCTTCACCAAGTTGCGTCCCCATAAAATGAACGTTTTTCGAAATACCAAGCTTGTAAACCAAATTTTCGAGATTTTGACGGTCGGTTCCATCGCCAACAATCACGAGCTGAGCTTTTTTATTATTTTTTAGGACTTCATTAAATGCTAAAACTAGAGTTGAAATATGCTTTTCAGCATCAACTCGACCAATATTCATAATAATTGGCAAATTGTGTGGCAAATTAAACCGTTTAAAGAATTCTTTTGGTGGTTTTGTGGGGGTAAAACGACTCAAATCAATCCCGTTCGAAACGGCTTCAATTGGCATTTTGGCTTTTTCGGGATTTTTAAAATGGCGCTCAATCGCCTGGCGAGTTGGCATTGTGGCGTAATCCGCCTGAAGCGCAAACCGTTTAGTGTAAAGCAAAACCGTGCGATTGATAATTGGTGAAAGTGGAGCAAGCATTTTTAAATTATCGAAAAAGGTTTTTCGGGGCTAGAATGGTTAGTAATTACCACTGGGATATTATGCCTTCGTGCGTAATCGATCATTGCTTGACCAACAAAAAGTTGCAACTGAATATGCGCGACATCTGGAGTAAAGTTATTTTCTTTGCAGAATTTACGGATTTCAAGAATTGGCAAAAGTGAAAGTCGATAACCATTGTGAAGATAAATTCGCGGAACAGTAATTCGACCGCCAGCAATTTTACGCGGCTCCGGTAAAGTTTCAGTTTGATTTGGATAAAAAGGGAAGTTTGTCGAGCTCAAACGAACCACGCGATAGCCGTCGATTTCTTCGATATAATATTCACCCAGTTTGACTTGGCGCAAAAACCACAACTTCGTGCCCACGCGCCGTCATTTGTTCGGCCAAGTTTTTTTCGAAAAAAACTGAAATTCCGTTAATCATTGGCCAGAAATAAGTCAGAAGCAATTGCAATTTTTCATAAGCTTTGATTATACCAGATTTCACCAGAGAAATCAATTTTTCGAAAAAGTTTAAGCTTGTAAGTTTTAAAGAGACATGTTTAAATTTATTCATAACTTTTAAGTTTGCATTTTTGATATAGAAAGAAGTGATTCATATGTTCGAAAAATCTGTTTTCGAAAACCTTAAATCTACTCGCGACCGAGCTTATCAAGCAGTTAGGTTTGCGAGAGAAGAAAAAGATCGTTCCGGCAAAGAACTCTCTAAGATTCGTGAAAAAGCTGAATGATGCTTGGGCGAAAGTTGATTCCGCAAAAAAATAAGAAAAACCAAGAATGGAACTTGATTAGTTCTGTTCAAACTCAAATTGACCGCGAATGGGAAGTCTACAAAGATTTAAAAAAATTCAACCTCGCGAGATATTGATTACGCCAAATCACAACAAGAACACTATCATGAAGAATCACAACGACTCTTCAAACAAGCAAGTGATGCTTATAATTATGGTGATAAATCAATGGCGCCATATTATTCAGCTCAAGCTAAAGAAGCACGCGAAAATCGCAATTATTGGTCTGGAGAGGTTCGAAGATTGATTGACTACACAAGGAGCATTCAAAAACCAACCAACAGTGTAAACCGAACAGCTTTTTAATGTTGCTCGTGATGAACTTTTACAGAGCTAAAGAAGAATATTCAAAAATCAAACAAGAGTTTGATGAAGCAAAAAGAAATTCACGAAAAATAATTTAAATAACTTTAATCGTTGTAAAGATGAACTTAGTCAAGCTAAAAAGCAGTCGACGATTATCGTATTGCTGGACAAAAAGAGTCGGAGCGAATTAAAAACCGAAAACGATAATCGTTGGGCAGAATTAGAACGAATTGCACAAGAAGCAGAGCTGAAGTATTCTGGTAGTCGAGAAATGCAATATATTGATAATGATGCTAAAGTTATGGTTAAATCTGGCTATGACAGGAGACACCACTGTGTTGTTACCGACATATTAATTACCGATAGAAGGTCGAATAACGGGCTTAGACTTCATTTATTGATTGACGAAAACGGAAAAGAAATTCATCGTCACGTCAGAGATAATAAACGTAGGCTTTAATTTTTGCTTTTACTTCTTTTTACTAGTCCGTATGTTATAATATCAACATACGGATTTTTATTATGTCAGAGAAAAAGATTTTTGAAAATACTCTAGAAAAAGCTTATTGAAGATTGGAATAACACTAACGGTGCTAATTTTTCGAAGGTTGCAGAATATGGACTTCATTCTTATACTTACGCAAATGATATTTTTAAGGAAATACAAACGATTTCGAAAAAAGAAAAAATAACACAAAACGATTTTGAACATCTTAAAAATCTTTTAGAAAAAGCAAATTGAGCTTTTATTCGAGCCTAGAATTTAAAGCTGAAATTTATCGCTAAGCTGCCACAAAAATTGATAGAATTAAAGATAGGTTCGAAAGCGATGAGGATTTTCAGTTTGGAGGATGTAGGGAGAGCTTTACTTTGTAATTTTCTAATAGCCTATAGTGAAACTATTTTACGAAAAGATCCACTATAGAGGAGATCGGCGAGATCGGTGCGGATATGGAGTGGGAAATGCCGGTTTGGAAGATTGGAATAAAGTTCTTAGCGAGCTTAAACCCAAGTTAGTATCTAGAGACTAGTTGTTATAATATCAACATACGGATTTTATTATGCCAGAGAAAAAGATTTTTGAAAATACTCTAGAAAAACTTATTGAAGATTGGAATAACACTAAACGGTGCTAATTTTTTTCGAAGGTTGCAGAATATGGACTTCATTCTTATACTTACGCAAATGATATTTTTTTAAGGAAATACAAACGATTTCGAAAAAAAGAAAAAATAACACAAAACGATTTTTGAACATCTTAAAAATCTTTTAGAAAAGCAAATTGAGCTTTATTCGAGCCTAGAATTTAAAGCTGAAATTTATCGCCAAGCTGCCACAAAAATTGATAGAATTAAAGATAGGTCTCGAAAGCGATGAGGATTTCAGTTTTGGAGGATGTAGGAACAGCCTTTACTCTACAATCTAGAAATTGGCTCGATGGGACTATTTTTAAAGAGGACCCGCTTTTAATTGAAATTGGTGAAATTGGCGCAAATATGGAATGGGGAAACGCCAGTTTGGAAGATTGGAACAGAATTCTTAAAGAACTTAAGCCCAAAACTATCAGCTAAATTAACTAGGCCAAACTTTAAAAGACTAGCCTTTTTAAAGCTGGTCTTTTATGGTTACATATATTTTTCATTTAACCCTTGACTTATACTGAAAAAAATATGTTATTATTCATGACGGTGATAGGTAACTCTATAGAACATTAAAAATCTATTTCTTTTTAGTGTTCTATTTTTATTTTTTTGTAGAGGTTTTATTATGAAAATTAAAAAAATTCACTCTGACATCAGCAGCTATTCTAGCATCTTTCGCACTTGGCGGAGTGGCATTTGCAGACCAGGAAGCTCCAGCGCCAGCACCTGCAACTCCTGCAGTAACTGCGCCTGAAGCAATGACTACTACAGTAACCCCCGCAACAGAAATTGCGACTCCTGCGGCTGAAACAGCATCAGAGACCCTCAACAACAGCAGAAAATACAACAACTACAGCAACGCCCGAAGCTAGCACTCCAGCAGCAGAGGCAACCCAGTAGCTAACACTCCAGCGCCAGCACTTGCAACTCCTGCAGTAACTGCGCCTGAAGCAACAACTACTACAGCAGCTCCCGCAACAGAAACTGCGACTCCTGCGGCTGAAACTCCAAAAGTCGAAAACAAATCGACTGAAATCACGAAATCTGGTACTGAAATTACAGTAAAAAATCCAGAAGTGAAAATTGAACAGCCAAATGGAAATGGGTTGTATTCGCCTTTTAAGGTAGAATATAAAAATATCAAATTTGCCGATGATATGGCAATTAACGAAGGCGATAAAGTTATTTTCACTTTACCACAAGAAGTAAAACTTCAGACAAGTTATACATTTGATGTTTTCAACCCTGAAAAATTAGTCGTCGGCAAGGCAACCGCTGACGCAAGCGTTGGTAAGATCGTTACTGTGTTTAATCGATTATTTCAAGACTCATCCACTTAATAAGCAAATGAGCCTTGAACTAGACACAAGTTGGACGAGCAAGGTTGAAGCAGGAAAACCTGTTACAGCTAATTTTAACGGTACGCTAGTGACTGTAAGCATTGGTAAAAACCAAGAAATTGGCAAAGATGAGTTGCTTTCAAAATGGGGATTTCAAGATAAGAATGATCCTACAATCATCAATTGGTCAGTTCGCGTAAACTACGCAAAACGTGTATTAAATTATGTTAAATTAATCGATACGCTTAGCGACAATCAAAAACTGATCGATGACTATTTTGTAATGGAAAACGTGGAAAGCGTTGACCCTTGGGTTACTAAAGGCGATGCGATGAATTTAGTTAAATCCATGACTAAATCTGAACACGGTTTCGAAATTACTATGGATCGCCTGGATCATATGATCTATATGTATTACCGCACTAAATTGACAAAATCAGTGGCTGAAAGTACAAATCCTACAAATAAGATTGAACTTAAAGCCGAAACTGATGGGGCTATTTCTAAGTCTTATGTCCAATTAGTCGGAGGCAAAGGTGATGCCTCTGGTGAAAATAAACCAGAGATGCCTAAGGTTCCGGAAAAACCTAAGACTCCGGAAAAACCAAAAACTCCGGAGAAACCAAAGACTCCAGAAAAACCAAAAACTCCGGAGAAACCAAAAACTCCGGATAAACCTAAAGTTCCGGAGAAACCAAAGACTCCAGAAAAGCCTAAAACTCCGGATAAACCTAAAGTTCCGGAGAAACCAAAGACTCCAGAAAAGCCTAAAACTCCGGAACCCTAAGAAAGTTCAAAAACAAGAAACTGTCAAGGTTCCAGTTAAATATCCTACTGTGGCTCAAAAAACCAGCAGTAAAACATTACCACATACTGGTGAATCTAGCTCTAAATTTGCAGCCTTCATTGGCGGAGTACTAACTACTTTTGCAGTATTTCTTGGTTTAAAAGCCAAAAACACTAAAAAAGAAACTGAGTAAACATTCAGTTTAAGCACATTCTTCTATCACCAAATTATCGCCCTGAAAAGGGTGATTTTTTTATTCTTAATTTCGAAAAAAACCCTTTTAAGCAAACTTCAAGCTAATTCCAAGCCAAAATTAAGACCGTTTCGTTATAATAAATTGTGAAAGTTAAAAAGAAAGGAATTTATGAATTTTATCAAACGAGCATGGCTTCATATGAAAGCCAAAAAAAGGTAAAACTGACTTGCTAATTCTGATAAACTCGGCGATTTTGGTTTTTGTGATGAGTGGACTCACCATTAAATCGGCGGCAGATGCAGCAATTCAGAACGCCAAAAAAACGAAGCAGGCGCGAGCGTCACGCTTCAAGTCAATCGCGAATCGATGATGAAGAAAAATCAATCGAGTAGCAGTTCAAATTCGAACGAACCACCAAAAATGGAAATGACACCAATTTCACTTTCGGTAGCGCAAAAATTGCTAAAATGAACGGTGTAAAAAGTTATTCGTTCATTTCAACCACAACAGCAAGTGCGGGAAGCGGAATTAAAGCAATTTCTTCAAGCGAAAGCTCAAGTAGTTCAAACTCGAACGATTCAAAACAATTTGGTGGTCGCGGCCCAGAAATTCAAGGAGATTTCACAGTTGCTGGCGTAAATGCAACTTCAACTTATAGCGAATTCACCAAAGGTACAAAACACGATAACTTCGGGCGCAGGAATCACAAGTTCAACTAGCGATAACGAAGCCGTAATCGAAGAAAAGTCTTGCGAGCGCAAATAATCTTAAAGTTGGTTCGACTTTCGAAATCACCACAACAGTGAATAGCGAAACGAAAACCTTCAAACTAAAAGTTGTAGGAATTTACAAATCGAGCGCAAGCATTGATTCAGCGCAAGTTCGAAATACCGCAATGAACCCTTCGAATAAAATCTTTGTAAATCTTGCAACCGCAAACACGATGAAAGGAACAAGCGACACAGTTGACTCAGCAGTATTTAATATTTCGAACCCCGAAAATCTCTCAAACTTCGCGAGTGAAGCTAAGGGCGGAATCGACACCTCAAAATATCAAATCGTAACTAGCGATGAAATTTACAAACAAATGCTTCAACCGCTAAATAACGTTTCAACATTTGCGCAAAATATCGTAATTCTCGTGGCAATTGCCGGTGCAGTAATTTTAACCCTAATCGTAATTTTAAGCATTCGCGAAAGGCGTTATGAAATTGGCGTTTTGATGAGCCTTGGTGAATCACGACTGAAAATTATCGGCCAGTTCTTCATTGAACTTCTCGCCGTAAGTGGAATTTCGATTATTATCGCAAGTGTTGCTGGAAACTTTGTCGGAAACGCAATCGGTAGTCAATTGTTGGCTCAACAGAATTCTTCAAGCTCTTCACAAATGGAACAAGGCGGACCTGGCGGTGCGGGTGGTCCTGGTGAGATGAATTCTTCAGACTCGAGCGAAAACAAATCAAGCGATAGTGAAAATTCGAACAATTCAAACAGTTCAGCAAGCAAATCTGGTGGAAATTCGAAACGACACAAACCACAAGGAATGGGTGGTCCAATGGGCGAAATGATGGGAACTATGGGCGGTTCGGCTGAAATTGACAAACTCGACATTAAACAAAGCCCAGCCGACATCGCAAAACTTGGCGGAATTGCAATTTTCATCACGTTTATTTCAACAATTTTGGCAAGTATTAGTATTGTTAAACTTAAACCAAAAGAAATTTTAACAAATTAGGAGGCGAATGCTAGAAGTAGAAAAATTTAAGTTATTGGTATCAAAAATCGAGACGATTTCCTTTTTCGAAAATGAAAACCTTCAGTTCGAAAAAGGCAAGGTTTATGCGATTTTGGGTCAATCGAGGGAGCGGAAAACCACTTTTCTCTCGCTCCTGGCGAGGGCTAGATTCCCCAAAAAGAAGGTAAAATTAAATTAAACGGTAAAACGATTGAAAAGATTGGCTTAACAAACTTTCGAAAAAGCAAAGTTTCTACAATTTTTCAAGCGTATAACCTTTTACCTTATATGACTACACGACAAAACGTGCAAACCGCGCTGGAAATTTCAGGCAAAAATTCAGCAAAAAAATATCGAAGGGCTTTTTGAAGAAGCGGGAATTTCGAAAGATTTAATCGACAAACCAGTTTCGCGACTTTCGGGCGGACAACAACAGCGCGTCGCAATCGTGCGTGCACTAGCAACTGGCAACGAGATTATTATCGCCGATGAGCCAACCGGAAACCTTGACGAAAAAACTACTGGTGAAATTGTAAAAATCTTTAAAAAAATCGCACACCAAAATGATAAAATTGTAATTATCGTGACACATGAACGCGAAGTTGCGGCAGAATCGGACGTGGTTTTTTGAACTCAAAAAGCGCAAATTCAATAAAGTTGAGGCGATTGCATAGAAAAACACTTTCGAAATCTTCAACCCACCCCTGAATAAAGATTTCGAAAGTAAAAACTAAATAAAACTCATTTTTCTCCACCAAAAGCTCGGATCTAACAGGTTCGGGCTTTTATTTGCACTAAAATTATTTAAAGTGGTAAAAATATTAAAGCTTTATGAAGAATTTAGTAATCGTAGAGAGCCCAGCCAAGGCGAAAAACTATCGAAAAAAATATCTCGGTAAAGATTTTACAGTAATGTCCAGCGTTGGACACATTCGCCAAATTGCTAAAAAAATAAAGCCGGCGGGCGACCAATTGAAACAAATAATAAATATAAAAATTACTTTTTGAAGTTGATCCAGGAAAAAGAAAGTTGTGAGCGAACTTCGAAAAAGCCGTGAAGGCGGCAGATGAAGTCTGGCTCGCAACCGATGAAGACCGCGAAGGTGAAGCAATTGCTTGGCACCTTTGCGACGTCTTAAAATTAAACCCCGAAACAACCAAGCGGATCGTTTTTTTCACGAAATTACAAAATCCGCAATCGAGAATGCGATTAAAAATCCGCGAAAAAAATCGACATGAAAATGGTCGAAGCTCAACAAACTCGCCAAACTTTGGACTGGCTAGTTGGTTTTGACTTAAGCCCAGTTGTGTGGCGAAAAAGTTCCAGGCGGAAAAAGTGCCGGTCGCGTGCAAAGCCCAGCAGTAAAACTGCTTGTAGAACGCGAGCGTGAAATTGAAAAATTTGGTGCAAAAAGTTCGTTTTAAAATTACGGGCGAATTCATCGTGCCAAATTCTGGTGAAATTCTAAAAGCCGAACTTAACAAAAAAATTCGAAACCGAAAAAAACTGCAACCAATTTTCTCGAAAGCCTAAAAACGGCGAATTTTAAAGTTGCAAGCGTTTCGAAAACTCCCGGCACTCGCAACCCGAGCGCACCTTTTACAACTTCAACACTTCAGCAAGAGGCTAACGCAAGACTCGGTTTTTTTCAGCCAAAAAGCACAATGGCGGCGGCACAAAAACTCTATCAATCTGGTAAAATCACCTATATGCGAACCGACAGCGTGAATTTGAGTAGTTTTGCGATCGCTTCAAGCGCAGATTTCATTAAGAAAAAAATTTGGCGAAAAAAATATCATAAAGCACGAAAAATTTGCCACAAAAATCAGCTGGAGCACAAGAAGCCCACGAGGCTATCCGACCAACCGGGATTGAAAACGAAAAAGTTTCTACCAGCCAAGATTTACAGAAAATCTATACATTGATTCGCAACCGAACGCTCGCCAGCCAAATGGCGCCAGCACAAATCGAAAAAAACCACTGTTAAAATTGAAGTTTCAAACCAAGAATATTATTTTTGAGGCAAAAAGGCGAAGTTGTTGTTTTTGATGGGTTCTTAAAAGTTTATTCAAGCAGCAAAAAAAGATGAATTTTTGCCAGAACTCGCCAACGGTGATAATTTGAATTTTAACGAAATTATTGCAAAAGAAGTTTTCTCGCGTCCACCAGCACGCTACAGTGAAGGCTCGCTCGTGAAAAAACTCGAAGATTTAGGAATTGGTCGCCCTTCAACTTACGCTACAATCTTGGATACGATTCAAGCACGCGGCTACGCTGCAAAAGGTGAAGGCGAAGGTAAACCTCGCGACGCAATTCAAATTTCACTTTCGAAAAAAATGAAATCAACCGAGAAGTTGTTCAAGAAAAAAACTGGTTTCTACTAAAGGTAAACTCCTCCCAACAGCAAGCGGAGAAGTTTTTAAGCGACTTCTTAAACGACTATTTCAATCAAGTTGTAGACTATGGTTGGACAGCGAATCTTGAAAATGACTTCGATAAAATTGCCGTTGGTGATGAAAATCGGCTTGAAGTTCTTGATAATTTTTATAAGCCTTTTCATAAATTAATCATGGAATCTGGCGAGATTGATCGCAACGCTGTAGCGCCTGCTCGCGAGCTCGGAATTGACCCAAAAACTGGCCGAAAAGTTTTTGCACGTTTTGGCCGTTTTTGGTCCAATGATTCAGTTGGGTGATAATAAAGTTGAGGGCGAAGAAGTTAAATTTGCACCAATGCCTGCTGGTGAAAAAAATCGAAACTGTTTCGCTTGAAAACGCACTAAAAATGTTCCTTCTTCCGCGCCACGTAGGGAAAAAAACTGCCGATGGCAAAGAGATTACTCGAACATTGGTCAATACGGCCCCCTACATTAAAGTTGAAAATACTTTCGTAAGCATTAAACCGATGTCGCCGTTTGAAATTACCGAAACCGAAGCGCAAATGCTTTTATGAAGAAAAAAACTAAAGGCTGACGAGAAAAAAAGTGCTTAAAAAAATTTAAAAATGGAATTAAAATTTCTCGCGGTGGTTTTTGGCCGAAAATATATCGCCGATGACGAGGTAAAAAGCACTACTACCAAAAAGATTTAGATATTGAAAAAAATTACCGAAAAAAACAAGCAAGTGAATTAATTGAAGTTGCAAAATCACGAAAAATCTGGCAAAAAAACTACGGCTAGAAAATCAGCTAAACGAAAAACAGCTTCAAAAATACTAAAAAAATCCGTTTCGAAAATGGAAAAAAATCCGAAAAAAATAGTAGTTAATATTTTTATTATAAGCGCAAAGCATAATGACATAAAAGTTTAAAAAAATAAATTTTTATGTCATTTTTTATTGTTTTTTTACAATTTTTGTGGTATAATATAAATAAAGAAGAGATAAATGGTATTGACAAATAGTAAGTATTATTTATAAATAATACTTCGTTTTTTTATAGTAATATTAATTTTAACAAGGGAATTATGGAACAAGAAAATCAGATTCAGAACGAAAAATCCAATTAATTCAAACGGTTATTTCGAATGCTCTGCAAATTATTGACCAGCCACGAGAACGCGAAATAATTAACCGCCGCTTTGGGCTTGGCGAAAAAAAGCAAACACTTGAACAAATTGGTGAAAAAGCTCGACATTACTCGCGAGCGTGTTCGACAGCTTGAGAAGGCTGCACTTATTCGACTAAAAATTGCCGCCGAAAAAGGGCAATATTGAACATTTAGCCGAAATCGAGAAAAGCATTATTCGAAATCTCGCCGAAGTTGGACGAATTTCAAAAACAAAAGAACTCGTTGAAAAAAACTATTGAATCTGAAGCCGACGATAATCAAATTTTTTTAACTTTTTATTCATTGCTGAAATTAGCTCAAAATTAGTACTAGTGCAGGAAAACGATAAATATCGTAGCGCGATCGCTAATGCAGAATATGGCGATGAACGAAAAAAATTAAAAAAATCAATCGATGAAATTGTCAATATCATCAAAAAGAACAAAAAGTCCAATGACATTAGATCAACTCGACGAACAGTTGAGCTATGAACACCTAAGCCAAATTAACGCAATTGCTGGAATTTCGAAACTTCTTGCAACGCTAAATGGTCTTTGGGGTCTAGAAAAATGGCCAGCCGTAAATCCAAAAAAATATTCGTGATAAAAATTTTTGTGATTTTAGAATCTCACAAAGAACCAATGCATTTTTTTCGGAAATCGCAGAAGAAATTCGAAAAAGTGATTTTTAGCCGTAAAATCCGTTACAACTCAAGCAATTCATAACGAATTAATCAAAGACAAACGCTTCGTTTTGATCGGTCGCGGAATTTATGCCCTCGACACTTGGGGGCTTCAAACGCGGAACCGTTGCTGATATTATTACAGCTGTTTTGCGTGAAGCTGGTGAACCGCTTTATCGTGACGAAATTGTTAAACGCGTGCTCGAGAAACGCAAAGTTAAAGAAACAACTGTTTTATTAAACCTTCAAAGCAAAAAAGAATTCAAGCGCGTTGCAAAAGCAACCTACGCTTTAGCAGAAGAAGCTTAAAACAAATAAATCGCTCGTTTTTGAGCGATTTTTCTTTTCGAAAACCAGAAAAAGCATAACCGCCATCTTGATTTTTTTACAGTTTTATGCTATTATTTAAACACTATGATGGCATTTTTTTCAATCTTATTTAACCCTTTCGTCTGGCTAACTATCGTAGCGATTTTAGCTTTTTTAACTTGGCAAAATTACAAAAAAATCGATAAGCTCAACGTCATGAACACCGACAGTGTTCTTTTGGCGCTTGAAATTCCAAAAACGAATGATAAATCTGAACTTGCCGCTGAGCAACTCCTTGCCAGTTTGCACGGAATTTTGCGTGATTCAACTGAGCTAAAGAATAACAACGGCGTTCAAGAACATTTAAGTTTCGAAATCGTATCCGTTAACGGTGCAATTCGTTTTTATGTTTGGATGCCACGAACTTTGCAAAGTTTTGTTGAAGGGCAGATCTATTCGCAATATCCAACAGTTCAAATTTATGAAGCGAAAGAGGATTACACGGCAAATTCCGAAAATAAACACGTTATTTATTCTACTGAGATCGATCTGATCGAAAACGAAGCCTTACCAATCAAAAACTTTTGATGGTTTTTGAAGTTGACCCACTAGCCGGAATTACTGGAACACTCGCCAAACTCGACGGAACAAACGACCAGCTTTGGATTCAAGTTTTGGCGCGACCGGTTGCAGATGAATGGCATAAAAAATCAGATGAATGGGTTAAGAAAGTCAAAGCCGGAAAGAAAAGCTTTAAACTAGATTGGGAATATATCTTAAAAATATTTGAAGCTCTTTGGACTCCGCCAGAAGGTTCAGGAGACACTAAAAGTGAACCATCCGACCGCGATAAAACTCGTATTTCGAAAGCCGAAGAAAAAGCCACAAAACTTGGTTATCAGGTTAAAATTCGCTTGGCTTATTTAGGTGAAGATGAAAACACCGCAAGACTTCAAATTCAAGCCTTAACCGGAACATTCAAACAGTTCAACAGCACAAACCTAAATGGTTTTAAATCTTCAAATTCTTCGCTCGATAAAGATAAAATTCGAGATTTTCAGTCGCGAATCTTCTTTGACGATGGTTATATTTTTAAACATTCAGGAACTCGCAAGTATTTGGCACTTACCGCACACCAATGTGGAAACGCCGAATATTGTTTGGGCTTCGAGCAAAACCGCTGAACCACCTTCAAAACTACCAATTTTGAACGGCGACCGCGCACATGACGAAAATATTTCAGCTTTCGGTTTAACTAACTTCCGTGGAATTAATCATCAGTTCGGAATGCTTCGTCGTGACCGTTCACGCCACCTTTATATTATTGGTCAAACGGGAACCGGAAAATCTGGATCGCTTGAGCTTTTGGCGCTTTCAGACATTTTTCATGGTGAAGGTTATGCAATTATCGACCCGCACGGCGATTTTGCACAAAACAATATGCGCTTCATTCCTGAACATCGTCTAAAAGATGTGATTTATTTCAACCCGAGCGACACTGAATTTCCGCTTGGATTCAACCCGCTTGAAGTCACCGATCCAAGCCGAAAATCAAACATTTCTTCCGAAGTTATCGGTGTTTTGAAACGTATGTTTGGCGACTCTTGGGGTCCACGACTTGAATATATTTTGCGTTTCACACTTCTTGCGCTCCTTGATCGACCAGAAACAACAATGCTCGACATTGCGCGTATGTTAACTGATGGCGATTTTTCGAAAAGAAACGCTAACCTATTGTAAAGACGATTCCGTGCTACAATTCTGGAAAAAGGAATTTGGCCAATGGGGTGAAAAGCAGGTGAATGAAGCTATTGCACCGATCTTAAACAAGGTTGGAGCCTTCACGGCCAACCCTATTATTCGAAATATTATCGGTCAACCAAAATCAACCTTTAATATTCGCGAGATTATGGATGAAGGTAAAATCTTGGTTGTAAATCTTTCGAAAGGTTTGATTGGTGAAGACAACGCCTCAGTCCTTGGTTCTTTCTTGGTGACAAAAATTCAGCTCGCAGCTCAATCACGTGCCGACATTGAACGCCTTGAAGATCGCCGACCATTCCACCTTTACGTTGACGAGTTCCAAAACTTTGCCACCGATTCTTTCGCGGTGATTCTTTCAGAGATTCGAAAATACGGCTTAACACTAACTGTCGCTAACCAATACGTCTCACAGATGACCGACAGCGTTAAAAATGCGGTCTTTGGAAACGTTGGTTCGATTATCTCTTTCCGCGTTTCGGTTGAAGACGCACCAATTTTAGCTGAACAATTTAAACCACAGTTCGATGCTTCAGACCTAATGAGCTTGAACAACCGCCACTTTGTGATGACGATGATTATCAATGGTGAAAAATCAACACCATTTAGTGCGACAACTTTAACTTTGCCAAAACCTTTTAATGATTTGAGTGCAAAAATTATCGAAAACACTCGCCGAAATTACAGTACGCCTCGCGCCGTTATCGAACAACGAATTCGTGATGTTTTAGTTCCGCCCAAAGAACTGATGACAAAAGCCTGGGCTGAACGCAACGGTGTGGAATTTTTCGAAAAAAAGTTGAAGAAAACGTATTTGCGCCAGTAAAAAAATCAGGGGATTCGAAAACAAAATCCTCAGAATCGAAAAACCGGCAGCGAATCCACAAAATTTCGCACCAGCCCAGCCAATGCTTAGCGCAACAAAGGTTGATTTCTCACAAGCACCAATTGACGCTAAAAAAATCAGTCCAAATTCTGCCGAGCAAAAAAAGAACCAAGTTTAGGCTTTGAAAGATTTATCGAAAGCATTTGCAGAAAAAGGAATTGAAATTCCGCAAGCTTCAAAAAGACGCCGAAAACCACGAACAAAAAGCGTTAAGCCACAACCACGTAACAAACAAGAAAGTGAGAACAATTTAAAAAAATTGAGCACTAATTTTGCAAATATTTAACGAAAAACGATTGTTATAGAATTGTATTCAAGAAGAAAAGGATAAAAATGGATAAAGAAAAGATTATAGAAGTTAAAAATCTTGTAAAAAGTTTATCGTGATGGAAACACATTTTTTAAAGCATTGAATGGTGTTTCGTTCAGTATTAATCAAGGTGAAAGTGTAGCAATTATTGGAAAAATCCGGTAGCGGAAAAATCAACTTTAATGCACCTTTTGGCAGCACTCGATAAACCAAATGAAGGCGAAGTTTTTCATTGATGGGCAAAATATTGCTAAAAATGAAAAAAAGCGCAATTTAAACAAACTTCGAAACCAAACTTTTGGCTTTGTTTTTCAACAATTCTTTATGAATCCAAAAGATACGGTTTTACAAAATGTGATTTTACCTCTCAAAAATTGCTGGAGTTGGCTCAAGAAAGCGCAAAGAAATTGCCTTAAAAGGCTCTCGAAGCTGTTGAGCTAACCGATAAGGCCAAAAAAATAAAGCTTCAAATCTTTCGGGTGGACAAAAAAACAACGCGTTTGCGTGGCGCGAGCAATCGTGAACTCGCCAAAAATTATTTTTTGCAGACGAACCAACCGAAACCTCGATTCAAAAAAACAAGCGCAAAAAGTTGAAGATTTGCTTTTTGGCTTAAACAAAGAAAAAGGGAATTACTTTAGTGATTGTTACGCACGATGAAGCTTTTGGCGCAAAAATGTGATCGCCAAATTCGAATCCAAGATGGCCAAATTATTTCGAAAGGAGAAAAACTAATGAAATTTTTAGATATGATCGGAACTTCGGCTTCAAATCTGTGGCGGAACAAGGGCCGTACCTTTTTAACGATTATTGCCGTTTGTATCGGTTCATTTACAATTGCACTAACTTCTGCGGTAAATATGGGCGTAAACGATTACATTCAACGCCAGCTTTCAGTTTTTGGTGAAGATTCAATACTTTATTTTAATCCAAAACAAGAAGCTACTACTTTTGGCCCAAAAGAATATAAAAGATGGAAGCAAACAAGTTAATCCAAGATTTTCGCAAGCAACTTTAAATTTAAAAGATGTTGAGAAAATCAACAAAATTCTGACGTTAAAAAGCAACTTTATATGACTTTATAACTCCTGATTACATTCAATATAAAGACGGCAAAAAAACTCACAATCACAACAGTTATCGTTGAAGCAGACGGCCAAAAGTATAACTTTGATTTCTTAGCTGGTAAAAAAGCGGTGAATCGTGGCGAGATTACAATTTCGCAAGATTACCTTGAACCTATGGGTTTTAAAGATGCTCAAAGTGCAATCGGTAAAGAACTTAAAGTTCAAATCGCGGACACCCTAACGGGCGAGAAGAAAATCTTTACTCAAAAAATCACGGGCGTAACAGCTAAAAAAGCTTAATTCAATCTGCAATGGTTGTGGTTAGTCGACCAAGCTATGACGACTTTTACACATTCCAATCTAAAAGCACACCAAAAGAAGTTAAAGATAGTAGTTTTGTAGTTTTAGCACAAGTTGATGGTGCGGTCTCTAAAGATAAAATAGATAAAATTAAAAAAGAAGCTGAAAAATTAGGGTATTCAGCAAGCACAGCTAAAGATCAAGTTGAAACAATCATAAATGTGGTTAATGGAATCACTGGCTCATTGATTGTATTTGGTGCAATTGCTCTTCTTGCGGCTAGTTTTGGAATTATTAACACACTTTATATGAGTGTGCGAGAGCGAACTCGCGAAATTGGCTTAATGAAAGCAATGGGACTCTCAAACGGAAAAATCTTTCAATTGTTTAGCATTGAAGCAATTTTAATTGGCGTTCTTGGTTCAATTTTAGGAATTCTACTTGCCCAAGGTGCAGGAAATGCCCTCAACCATGTTGCAACAGAAAGTTTCTTAAAGGGAATGGACGGATTTACGTTAACTAAATTCACGCTACAAAATAATACAATCATAACTATAGCTATCGCCATTGTAGCCTTTTTGGCTGGTGCTTTACCATCACGAAGCGCAAGCAAAAAAGACCCAATCGAAGCTTTGAGATACGAATAAATGGCTCGAAAACACCGCATTTCACAAAATTTCTTACGTTCGCCACGAATCGCACTAATGCTCGTTGGGCATAGTAATATTCGAAAACGCGATTTTACGCTAGATATTGGCGCTGGAAGCGGTGTTTTTACTTTTGCTCTCAGTAAGAAATCTGCGCAAGTTTTAGCAATTGAGTTTGATAGTGAAACTTTCAAAAAAATTAAAAATAACACTAAAAACCTTGAAAATGTTGAGGTTTTGCGTGCAGATTTCTTACACTTCAACCTCTCAAAATTGCCTCAAAACTATAAAGTTTGTGCGAATATTCCGTTTCATTTGAGCTCGCCTATCATTCAAAAACTCGCAAATGCTCAAAATCCACCAAAAAGTATTTATTTAATTCTACAAAAACAATTCGCGCGTAAGCTAATCGCCCGGTGAACAAAATTTCACTTCGGCTTTAGGCGCAAAAAACTTTTCCTTTTTCGAAAATAAAAATAAAGAAACCGCTCCGTAAGACTGATTTCACGCCACCACCAGCCGTTGAGACTGTATTTTTTCGAAATGAAGCGGCGAGAAACTCCACTAATTTCGAAAAGAAGAACAACCAATTTTTAACGATTTTATCGATAAAATGTTCGCCACTCCAGAATTTTATAAAAACATTGCGGCTTGAAACTTTAAAAACCAAAAAAACCAAGCGAATTAAAGGGTGAAGATTGGATTGAAATCTGGCAATTTAATAAAAAATTTTTGATAGAATGGAGTAATTATGGCACGAAAAAAATTAAGTTTGAAACAGTTAAGTTTGATAAAATCACCCCTGGCGGACAGGCTTTTAGGAACACTCGAATCGGGCAAAAAAATCTTTGCGTGGGGCGTTTTGCCGGGTGAGACCGCCAAAAGTTCAAATCACTAAAAATAAATCGAGTTTTGCCGAAGGTTTTGCGGTTGAAATTTTCGAAAAATCAGCTGAAAGAATTGAAGCAAAAAGATAGCGAAAGTTTTCTTTCAACCAGTCCGTGGCAGATTTTTTTAATTTTGATTTCGAACAAAAACCAAGCAAGAGCTAATCCTTGAAAGTTTCCACCAAGAAAAAAATTAAGTTAAAAAAATCAAGAAGAATTTTTATTCTGACGGAAAAAAATTTTTGAATACCGCAACAAGGTGGAATTTTTCATTTTGGTGGGAAAAAAATCTGAACAAGATGAAAATGACGGCGAATTAAATTTGGCGTTTTTTTAGACGCGGTGGAAAGGGAAAAATCCCAGTAAAAGGCACGAGTTTGGCGATGTCAGAAATCAATCAAGCTGGCCAAAAAAAGTGCTTGAAATTTTTGCGCGCTAGAAAAACACCAAGCCGAGATTTAAAAACTTTGTTGATTCGTGCCAGTCAAAAAGGTGAAATTTCAGCCCAGCTTTATGTGAAAGATGAAAACTTTACGATTTTTAGCGAACAAGAGCTTTCGAAGCTCAACTTTAAAAACTTCGAAATTATCTTTTCGAATCCAAAGTCGCCAGCCAGTGTGATCACTAAAAAGACTTCAAAACTCAACAGACCAAAAACTACAAGATTCTGTGCTGGGAATTGACTTTAATTATGCAACGGAAAGCTTTTTCAAATCAATTTGCCAGTTTACGAGCAAGCTTTGCGCGATATGCAAAAATTCATCGACATATCAAAACCAACGGTCGACTTATATTCTGGCGTGGGTTCAATTGGCCTCACGATTGGCGCGGGTGATTTAACCCTAGTGGAAATTAATGAATTTGCAGTGGATGAAATGCAAAAAAATATCAAAAAGCTAGATAGGGAAGAAACCGCAAAAAGCTATCTTGGCACCAAGCGAAAAAGCGTTGGAGTTTATCAAAAAGGTTCAAACCCTAATTGTTGATCCGCCAAGAGCTGGAATGAATCGTGAAGTTTGTGAGAAAAATTCTCGAAATTGAGCCAGAAAAAGTAATTTACCTAAGCTGTAACCCAGCAACTCAAGCGCGTGACGTGGCAATTTTTGAGCAAAAAAATACGAGATAACTTATGCGCGTGGCTATAACTTTTTCCCACGAACACCACACATTGAAAACCCTGATCGTATTAAAGCTCAAAAATAATATAATTACAGCTAATAAAGAGAGGAAAAAAATATGGACTTGTTTTTACTAGTAACCATTAAACTAATAATTGGCTTTCTGGCAATGACGCTAATTATAAACATAACAGGAAAAGGGAATCTAGCGCCGTCATCGGCTAGCGACCAGATTATAAATTATGTTCTCGGTGGAATAATCGGAGGAGTAATCTATAATAATAACATCACGATTCTCGAATTTGTTGCTATTTTTATGTATTTGGTGCGCCCTTGTACTATCTCTAAAATGGATAAAGAAAAATAATGTAACCGCCAAACAGCTAATAGATGGCAAAGCCTTAACCATTATTAATGAAGGTAAGATAAATATCGAAAACTGCAAAAAAGCAGGTTTATCTGCTCATGATGTGGCTTTTAAATTACGAACTAACGGTATTTTTTCTTCAGATGGAATAAAAAGAGCTATCGTTGAACAAAATGGGCAATTAATTATAATTCACTCCGGTGAAGAAAATCCAAAATTTCCTATCATTACAGATGGTCAACTACAAAACGATATCCTTAAAGTGATCGGTAAAGATGAAAAATGGCTTCTTGCTGAGCTTAAAAAACAAGGAGTAGACAAGTATAGCGATGTATTCCTAGGCGAATACGTAGATAAAAAACTAAAGCTAACCACATATAAATAAAACGAAACTAAAAAATAACTCTCATCACGAGAGTTATTTTTATTGATTGGTTTAGAAAGATTTGATTATCCTTCTACGCAGTTAGCAACACCGTTTTCAGTGCGAACTGATACAACGATTGAGTTACCACCAACGATTTCACCGTCGTTGCCACATCGAGCTTGGTTTGAAACAACCATACTTCCAAGAGCATTTGGTGCACCATGAGCGCCCGTTGCTGGTGTAACTGTATATAAATTATTTGTTGATGGGTCGTTAAACCTTGAACCATTCACAGTAACGTAATTACTAATAAAGTTACCGTTTAAAAGATCCTCCAGCCCAAGGCAATGCTCCTCGGTTGTTTGAAGTAAAGTCTGTAACTGCTGCGCGCAAGCGTGAAGCGTCGTTCTTTCGTTGTGTATCACGTTGTGATCGTTGCAATGCTGGCAATGCCAAGAACACCATCAAGAAGATAAGACCTGCAATAGCAAGCACAAGCACAACTTCGATGATTGTGAAACCTTTTTTATTGTTTTTTTATTGATTAGGTTCATATGAAATTCCACCTTTCTAATGAACAATTAATTATTAGTATTTTTATTTACGGTCTGTCCGTATGCAACCATTAAAGCACAAGCACAATCATTTTGCAAGGCTTTTTTTAAGAATTTTTTTAAGATTTTTGGCAGTTTATATCTAAAAATTATTGCATTAAAATTTTTTATAAGAATAACGTTGCGCCGTGCGCCAAGAACCGATTGAATCGGAATTAAAACAACGAATCTCGCCGTCGCGGATTTCAGCAATCTCAACAAGAGCGGGGTTGTAAGAAACGCGTTTTTGTAATAACGAAGTTCGTGATCTTTAACATCGTGCCGACCAGGAAAAACCTCTAAAAATTGAACTTTTGCACGTTCAAAAAATAGTTTTTCGAAACCACTTGGTGGAAAGAAATAAGCTGGTTTTAAGTTCATTTTTTGAAAGAATATATTGAATATCGCCCAAAGTTGCACGCGCTTCAACTGAAATAAACGCATAAACGCGACCTTTTTTTGCTTTTTAAAAATGGTAGCCTCGGCCGAATAACCAACCGGAAGATTGCGCGAAATAACTTCTTCAATCCCAAAGCTAACGCCAAAAATGTTTTTGCAAGAATTCCTCAAGATTTTTTTATCAGAATAAGCGTGATTTTTCCATAAAAATATTTTTTAGCACACTTTCGAAAAATGGAAATATCTAAATAAGTTATGCTATAATCGAAAGTATGGATATTACGAAAGGCTTAAATAAAAAAATCAAAAAGAGGCGGTGGAAACTTTAAGTGGGCCAATGCTAATTTTGGCGGGCGCAGGGAAGCGGCAAAACCAAAACTTTAACACACCGAATTGCGAATTTGATTGCGCACGGCGTGGCGAGCGAAACGATTTTGGCGGTGACTTTTCACTAATAAGGCCGCACGAGAAATGCGTGAACGTTTAGCGGATTTACTTAACCGCGACGCGAACGACCGATTTTTTTATGCCCTGGATGGGAACTTTTCACGGAATTTGCGTGAAGATTTTGCGACTTAAAAGGTGAAGCGATTGGCGTGGCGCCAAATTTTTGTGATTTATGATGAAGACGACCGACGAAGCTTGATTAAAAAAATCATGAAAGAATTACAAATTGATGAAAAAAAGCTTGAAACCGCAAAAGTGTTTCAAGCGCAATTTCGAATGCGAAAAACCAGCTTTTAACGGCAGAAGAATTTGCAAACGGCGCAAACTGGGGTTTTGAGCAAAAAGTTTCTGAGATTTTTGCGCTACGAAAAAGAACGAAACAAAGCTAATGCGCTAGATTTTGATGATTTGCTTTTTCGAAACAGTAAAATTACTTCAACAAAATAAAGAAATCCGCGAATTTTGGCAAAATAAATTTAACCATATTTTAATTGATGAATATCAGGATACGAACGCGGCGCAATATGCGATTATTAAAATGATTGTAAACGCCGAACGAAATATTTGCGTGGTTGGTGATGATTGGCAGAGTATTTATTCTTGGCGTGGTGCAGATTTTTACGAATATTTTGAATTTCGAAAAGAGATTACAAGGGTGCAAAAGTAATAAAACTGGAGCAAAATTATCGTTCAACTGAGAATATTTTAAACGCCGCCCACAACGTGATTTCGAAAAACCACAACCGAACCGATAAAAAACTCTTTACCGAACTCGGTAAAGGCGAACCCGTTTTGGTGCAAAGTGCGCGCGATGAAAGCGAAGAAGCGGCGAAAATTGCAGGCCAGATTTTCAGTTTTTAAAACTGTTGGCGCACGAAAATTCAGCGATTTCGCGATTCTTTATCGTACAAATGCTCAAAGCTATAACTTCGAAAAAGCGATGATTCGGTATCAAATTCCGTATAAAATTTTTGGCGGAACACGCTTTTATGACCGCAAAGAAATTAAAGATATTTTAGCTTATTTGCGAGTGATTTATAATCCACTCGACCGTGTGGCTTTTTGAGCGAATCGTGAATGTGCCAGCGCGCGGTTTTGGGCGCAGTAAGCCTTTCGAAATTCTTGGACTGGCAAAGTTCGAACGGTTTAGATTTGATTTCAAGCTTACTCCAAGCTGGAGAGCTTTCAACCTTAACTTCACGCGCACGAAATTCATTAGTAAATTTGGGCGAGATTTTTCGCGAATGCCAAATTTTAAGCGAAAATTCATCAAACCCGAGCGAAATTATTGAGAGAATTTTTAGAACGAACAAATTACGGCAAGAATGAAAAATTAACCGAAACCGAAGCAACCGAACGGAGCGAATATCTTTCAACCTTAGTGAGTGAAGCAAAAAAATTACGCAGATTTGGCAAGCTTTTTGGAAGACGCCGCACTGATGAGTTCAACTGATGCGAAAAGTGGCGACGAAGTAAATCTAATGACTTTACATGCCGCAAAAGGTTTGGAGTTCCCAGTGGTGTTTTTGGCGGGAATGGAAGAAGGAATTTTTCCGCACAGCCGAGTTTTTGATGCGAGCGAAGATGATTTAGAAGAAGAACGCCGACTTTGTTATGTGGGAATGACGCGCGCACGAGAAGAGTTAATTTTGAGTTATGCCGAATCGCGAGCTGTTTTTGGCCAACGAAATTATTCTAGTCCAAGCCGTTTTATTACTGATGCCGAGCTAGAACTACCGAAAAAGAATTTTGGCGGTTGGAATGATTTTTCGAAAGAAGATGATTATAGTCAAGAGGTTAGTTTTGAAGAATTTGACGATTTTTTTATTCCGATGAGTGTGGCTTGCAAATTGGTGATCGCGTGAAAAAGCCCCGCTTTTTGGTGCCGGTATCGTTAAAGATATTGATGGATTGGCGGTTGAAATTGAGTTTGGCAACGGCAAAATTCGAAAAATTAAACGCTGAATTTGCCCGCCTCGAAAAAGCTCTAAAAATTTGACCTTTCGAATTTTATTTGCTATAATTGCTATTAATAATGCGAGTTTTACAACCTATTTATTTTTTTACAAAAAAACAACTTCTAATTGCGGGATTTGCTTCGCTTGGATTTTTTGCTTCTATTAAATATTTTTTGCAGTAGCGGGTAAAAAAATTCTGCAAAAGCTACAGGTCAGGGAAACAAAATTTTTAACTGTTTTTGAAAGTGGCCAAAAACTTCATTCAAAAACTAACGCAAAAACTGTTCGAGAAGCGCTTAAAGCACAAAAAAATTAATTTCTCAAAAGAAGACAGCGTTGAGCCAGGGCTTGATGAAGAATTAACCGGCGCTGAATACAGCATTAATATTTACCGCGCAAAACCGGTGGTTATTGAAGATGGCGAACTGAAAACAAAAATTCTAACCGCAGCACAAACTCCTCACCAAATCGCTGAAAAAGCTGGCTTAAATGTTCACAATGAAGATAAACTTGCTTTTGAAGAATCTGGAAATATTCTTGAAGACGGCTCAATAAATACATTAAAAATTACTCGTGCTAAAAGAAATTTCTGTCGATCTATTTGGAAAAACCGAAAGTTTTTCGAACACAAGCCAAAACTGTTGAGGATTTCTTGAAAGAAAAAGAAAATCGTTCTTGGAAAAGACGATGGTATTTCGATTGACCTAAAAACTCAAATTTCGAATGGATTGAATTTTCGAATTTGGCGAAACGGTAAGCAAACTTTAACCGTTGAAGAACCAACAGATTTCCAAACTGAAACAATTCAAGACGCTAATAAAGATTCTGGCTATAAAGAAATCAAAGAAGCTGGCGAAAAAAAGGCACCAAGAGCGTAACTTATGAAGTTGAAATGCAGAATGGTAAAGAAATCTCACGCAAAAAAATCAATGAAACTGAAATTAAGGCTGCTAAAAAAACAAGTGGTGATTGTTGGAACAAAAACTAGCCTCCCTGCCGGATCACACACAGATTGGATGAGCGCGGCTGGAATTTCTGCTAGCGATTACGGATATGTTGACTATATTATCACTAAAGAATCAACTTGGCGACCAACTGCTCGAAATGGACAATATTACGGTCTATACCAAACCTCTATTTCTAACTTAAACAGACATGGTTGCTCAGGCTCAACTTTAAGCGACCCCATTTGTCAGCTCCGTTCAGCATCAATTTACGCAACAAGCCGTTACGGCTCATGGGCAGCAGCATATGCACACTGGAAAGCGAGTCATTCGTGGTAAAAGCTTTAGCTTTAATCAGAAATCTAGTCAAAAAAAATCCAAAAAAAGAGAAAATTCAAATTTAAAAAATAATAAATCTCTCGGACAGCACTGGTTGCGCGATAGATTTATTTTGGACGGAATCGCAGAAGAAGCCGAAATTAAAAACGGCGATTTCGTGCTTGAAAATTGGCCCAGGCCTTGGAACACTAACATCTTCGCTCTTAAGGTATGCTGGCGATACGGGTGAGGTTCTTTCAATTGAGTTTGATGAAAACTTAGCAAAAAAACTACCGGCACAATTTCCAGGTAAGAATCTCACCGTTCAAAAATGCGGATTTTTTTAGATTTTGATCTTTCAAAACTACCGAAAAAATATAAAGTTGCCGCAAACGTGCCGTATTACATCACTTCAAAAATTATCGAAAAACTACTTACAAGCGATAATAAACCAAGTGTTGCTGCGCTTTTAGTTCAAAAAGAAGTAGCTGAGCGAATTTGCGCAAAGCCTGGAGATTTAAGTATTCTAGCGATTGCCTCCCAAATTTATGCAAATACTGAGCTTGGCCAAATTGTTGAACGAGAGTTTTTTACGCCACCACCAAAAGTTGATTCTCAAGTGGTTATTTTAAAGGCTAGAGAACAAAATCTGATTGAAAAATTTAACCTCGAAAACAACTGTCAAGTTTCTGAAAAAGAATTCTTTCGAATCGTTAAAGCTGGTTTTGCGGCAAAACGTAAAAAAATTTCGAAAAGTTTGAGTGCTAATCTTGCAATTTCGAAAGAAAAATCTGCCGAAATTCTAGAAGCCTGTGAAATTTCGCCAGATCTACGCGCACAAGATTTAAAAATTAACGATTGGCTAAAAATTTCGAAATTATTTTTCAACCGATAAGTCTTTCCTAGCTCAATCTTTTTGTGTTCGCTGCTATTATATGATATAATTATAAGCAGTATGACAAAGAAAAAACTCTATATCACAACCGCAATCCCTTACGCAAATGGCGCGCCACATATTGGTAATGCGCTCGATTATTTAATTGCTGACATTTGGTCAAGATACCAACGACAACAGGGAAATGAAGTCCGTTTTCAAGTTGGGACAGATGAGCATGGAAATAAAATTGCCGAAAAAGCAGCCGAAAATGACTTAACTCCACAAGAATATGTTGATGGAACTGTTCAAAATTTCAAAAATTTAATGGACAAAATGAAAACAACTTACACGGATTTTATCCGAACAACAGATTCACATCACGTTGGAGCTTCGCAGTATATCTGGATGAAACTTCAGCCTTATATCTATAAAAATACTTACGAGGGCTGGTATTGTACAGGTTGTGAAAGTTTTTACACCGAGAAAGAAGTAGCCGAATCGCATGGGGTTTGCCCAAATCACCAAAAACCTTTCGAAAGACTTTCGGAAGAAAATTATTATTTGCGAATTTCAGAATTTACCCCAAAAATTATCGAAGCGATTGAATCGGATCGGATGAAAATCGTTCCAGAATATCGTAAGAAAGAATTTTTAAACTTTCTAAAAGGTGGGCTCGAAGATGTTTCAATTTCACGACCAAAAAAGAATCTAACTTGGGGAATTCCAGTTCCTGGCGATCCAGAACAAATTATGTATGTTTGGATTGACGCCTTAGCAAACTACCTAACTGTTATTGGTTATCCTGACATTCCTGAGTGGGAAGATTTCTGGCCTGCAAACGTACAAGTCATTGGTAAAGATATTTTGCGTTTTCATGCTGGAATTTGGCCAGCAATGCTACTCGGTCTCGGATTGCCTCTGCCTAAAACTCTGTTAGTTCATGGTCATATTTCAAGCAATGGCGTAAAAATGAGCAAATCTATCGGAAACGTGGTTGATCCGAATGAAATTATCGATAACTATGGGCTAGATGCTTTTCGATATTATTTCTCGCGCCACGTTGCAACTCAAGATGATGGTGATTTCACTTGGGAGAAATTCGAAAACGCCTATAACAACGAATTAGGTAACGATTTAGGAAACTTAGCCTCACGCGTAGCAAACATGGTTAAAAGGTATCAATCTGGCGTGATCGGTGAAATTCCTCGTGATGAACACGACCGCCACACCTACAACAACTATATGAAAGGTCTGGAATTCAATAAAGCTATCGATGAAGCTTGGGGATTGGTTCGCGCACATAATCAATATATTGAAGGCGTAAAACCTTGGGAAATTGCTAAAAAAGCAAAAGAAGATAAGGATGAAGAAAATCACTTAGCGGAAGTTCTTGCGCATTCAGTTTCGGGACTTCTTCAGATCGGTGAAATGCTTAAGCCTTTCATGCCCGACACAGCCGAGAAACTCCAAACAATTTTTGGTAGCGGTGTAATTCGCGATGAAGAGATCGGGCTACTTTTTCCCAAAAAAATTTATCTTAAAACCGAAGATCCACGTGCCGCAAAAATTGCAGCAGCACAAAATAAGCAGCAACCTAAAAAATAACCAAAGAACCTCGGCTTAATGCTGAGGTTTCAACTTTTCGAAAGGACAAAATGAAAATTATTGATTCACATTGCCATATTCATGATAAGGATTTTTCCAATCCCACAAAGTGAAGTTTTTGAAAAATATGCAAAATGCTGAAATTTCGAAAGCGATTTGTATTGGCGAAAATCTTGAAAATTCAAAACTTGCAGTCGATTTTTGCAATTGAAAAATTCTGGCAAAATTAAGCTTTTCTCGGCAATTGGCGTGCATCCGCATGAAGCAGAAAAATATAATCCAGAAGAGTTAATTGCAGAACTTGAACAACTTTCAAAAACCAAAAGTTGTGGCAATCGGCGAAATCGGACTTGATTATTTTTTTATGAAAATTCAAATCGTGAAGCACTAAAAACGATTTTAAAAGCACAGCTTGAACTTGCACGGGAATTAAATTTACCAGTGAGTTTTCATGTTCGTGAAGCTTTTAAAGATTTTTGCCAATTTTTGATGAAGTTTTCGAAAAACGGTAAAATTCGTGGAGTTTTACATTCTTTTACAGATTCGAAAGAGAATTTAAACGAAGCTCTAAAAACGAGATTTATTCATTGGTGTGAATGGCATTTCTACTTTTGTAAAAAAAGCCAGAAGAGCTAGAAATGTTTGCCAATATTCCACTTTCGAAAACTTTGATTGAAACAGATTCGCCGTTCTTGGCGCCAAAAAGGGAAACGCGGAAAGCCGAATCAACCTGCATTTTTCAAAATTAGTGGTTGAAGATTTAGCAGAAAAACGACAAATTTCAGTAGAAGAAATCGCCAAAATTACGTCTAAAAATACTGAAAAAGCTGTTCAACATCTAGCATTATCGCCTTATTGACAAATGTATAAAAATATGATACAATCTAAACATATTTAGAGGCAAAAATGAACAATTCTGATAAAAGTTTATACCAAATTCCATATTCTTCAGAAGCTCCCAAAGAGCCAGCTTTAGAAAAACCAAGAATAAAGATTGCCTATGACTTACCAAAAGCAAATGCCTTTAAAACCCGTTAAACAGATTCAAAAAGACCGCTTTACCGCAAAGAAAAAGAACACAACAAGTTAATATTTTTGATGAGATGTTTGCAAAAAGTGCACAAATTTTATACCTTCGAAATATTGCGGAAGAAGAAATTAGAAATACGCACTTTAAGTATACTAGAAAATCTTTCCTAAAAAGCAAAAAAACACGAAAGCAACCAGCTTTTATTATAAATATCTCTTCAATCAATTTAAGAAAAATCCACAAGATATTTCTCGAGCATTAATTGATCTTGAAAGTAAAGTTGGCGCACAAATTTTTGGGCCAATCCTGCACGGAACTCGACGCGAATTTTTCGTATAGATCACAATTCCTGGATTTATCACGAAGAGTGGATTGATGGAAAGCGAAAAGTCCATCAAAATACAACCAGATACGAACTTCGAAAAAGATCAGGTGATAAAAAGTAGAGGCCGGACCGCATTACTTTTGAACTAAAAGGTGCTGAACTTCGAAACTTTCATCATGCAGTTCAAAACTATTACCAAAAACGTTTCAAGAATTGTTTATGGAAAGTAGCTTGAGAGTTTGAAATTCTCGAACAAGTATGCTATAATTATTTAGAATTGTTTTATTTTTTAACGAAAGGAAATAGATGGCTAAACATAAAAAGTTGGCACGGAGCAGACCGCAAACGAGCTTTGCGTGCAAAACTAAAAATCGAAAAACGCCGCGAAGCAAAAACGCCGCGAACGAATCGCAGCAGCTTTGGCCGCAAAATAATTTTTTAAAAATCGCTTTTATCAAAAAGGCGGTTTTTTTATTTTAGATCCTTTTGCTTGCTTTTTAGTGAGAAATATGATATAATTACAAAATCTATTCGATTTTCGAAAGAAAAATCACTCAGGAGGTGGAAAAATGAAAATTAAGGATAGAGGTATCTTAAATGTTATGCAAAAGATTTCAAACGATGAATGGTCGTTCTATTTCTTACATGATCTAGGCTTGGATCAACAGGGTGAAGTCGCATTGTGGCTTTCAAATTTGACAAAACAAGACGACACAGTCTTAAATATGTCACCAGATGATATTATGGAAAAAGCTTGCGTTGCGTTGCTTTTCGATGAAAAAACCGATAAGGTTATTGCTTCCGCTTCAATGATGAAACCGCAATTGAATTCTTCTCGTCAGTATCTTGGTGAAATTGGTTCAATGTTCACGCTCGAAGATTATCAAAATCAAGGTTGCGCTAGCTACTTGGTTCATAAAATTGACGAATGGGCTGAAGCTCAACCTAAAATTGATGGTGCCTATGCATTCTTAAATACAAAATCACCGCGCTCATTTGTAGTGAATGGTTACGACGGCGAAATTTTAAAAGACGGAAAGGTTTTGAATGCTGCGGAAATCGTTCCAGCTTACGCATTCAATCTTTGCCGAACAATTTGCCGAGATCAACATGCGATCTACTTAATGGATCTTGAGCTTCAAAAAAAGGAGCTAAACTTAAGCATTGAAGCATTTAATTCTCAAGAAGAAGGATTTAGTGAAGTTAAGCAATCGTGCTTAAAGACTTTAACTGAAATAAACACCATCCTCGATAATGCAAAAACAGCGTGCAGAAAAATTCAGTGATTATATCCGAAAGGTGCATTTGAAAAATTTTTGAGCATAACTTGAAAGGTAATTCTGAAGATTCAGATTACTATCAGAAGTTCATAACAAAATTATTAATTTTTATTACCAGAACTTCAAAAATAATTTGCACTGCTGCGATGTAGTGGTTGTAAAATTATATTAAAACAGAGCGAGTTAAACACTCGCTTTTTTTATTGATTTTTGAAAGTGATTATGTTAAAATATTTACATTAAGGAAGTGGGCTATGTTTAACTTAAAAAAATATTTTTTAACGAAAATCGGAGAAAAAGTTTCGAAAAAAATACTTCGAGTAGTTTTTTTGGGCGATGGAAAAAGCAATTTTTAGACGCCGTAGATGACGGCGTTTTAGCTGTTGATCAAAAGGGTAATATTCTAGCTATTAATCCAGCTGCGGAGCAAAATTACTGGCTGGAGTGGAAGCGATGCGGCTGGATTGGTTTTTAACTCAGTTCTAAAAAAATCACTAACAACGACGGTGCTGAAATGCTAGACATCTCAAATCCAGTTAATCGCGTTTTACGAACTAACGAAAACTTTACAACACGAGATTTATTCATTAAAACTCAGAGCGGAAAAAAATCACGCCAATCTTTTTGGCAGTTAATTCAATTGGTGAAGCAAATTCTGGAGTGGTCGTGGTCTTTCGTGATATTTCGAAAGAGCTAAGCGATAACCGAGAACAAGCTGAATTTATTTCAACCGCTAGCCACGAAATGCGAACTCCAGTTGCAAGCATCGAGGGATATCTTGGACTTGCTTTTAAACCCAGCAACCGCTACAATTGATGCTCGTGCAAAATCTTTTTCTTGAAAAAGGCACACGAAAAACACTCAACATCTTGGACAACTCTTTCAAGATTTATTGGATATTACAAAAGCGGAAGATGGTCGATTAAAAAACGAACCTGTTGTTTTAGATGCAACAGAATTTGCACGAGATATCTGGGAAGGATTAAAGCCGAAAGCCGAAAACAAAGGGTTGGAATACGTTTTCATGCCAGATCATAATGTAACCGGCGAAAAGACGATTATGCCAGTTTTCTTTTATTCATGCAGACCGCGACCATTTGCATGAAGTTTTAAACAATTTATTCGAAAATGCAATTAAATATACCCCTAGTGGAACAGTTGCCGTAAACGTAACTGGTGATAACGATAATGTTCAAATTTCTGTTAAAGACAGTGGAATTGGTATTCCTGCTGAAGACCTTCCGCACTTGTTCCAAAAATTTTATCGTGTAGATAATTCTGAAACGCGTGAAATTAACGGCACAGGGTTAGGCTTATTCTTATCAAGAAAATTAACCGAATCAATTGGTGGCAAATTAACCGTTGAAAGCGAATATAAAAAGGGAAGTGTTTTCACCGTAAAACTGCCCCGAATCACTCGCGAAAACGCCGAGTCTTTAAAGGCGAAAGAAGATGCTAAAAAATCCGAAGAACACCAAAAAATCGAACAAAAGCGCAATCAGCGCGAAATCGAGGAAGCCGATCGCGACATTAACGCGATTCTTCAAGATGAAACAATAGAGTATCCAAACATCGAAACAGCGAACAATCAACCCGCCCCAGCCCTAACCGAACCTACTGTTTCAGAAAATCCTAAGGAAACCGAAAAACCTCAAACTCAACCTGTGCAAACTCAGGAGGCTTTATCAATTCCTACTATTCAAACGGTTTCACAACCACAACCACAACCACAAGAGTCAGTGCAGTCAGTACAGCCGATTCCTCAACCCGTTCAACCAGCCCAACCTGTTCAACCAATCGCGCAAAATGTAGCTCAAGTTCAGACTCAACAGGCATACAATCAACAAAACCGCACAGATGGTTCAGCAAGCTCAAAAGAGTACCGAGCAACAGGATTTTTGCAAAATATGGCGCTATTCGCGGATTCAATCCTTTGGCTCAACAATACGCATCCCAACCGGCGCAGTCAGTACAGCCAGTTTCTCAACCCGTTCAGCCAGCCCAACCTACTCAACCAATCGCGCAAAATGTAGCTCAAGTTCAGACTCAACAGGCATACAATCAACAAACCGCACAGATGGTTCAGCAAGCTAACCCATCAGCGACTAGCCAAAATTTTTTCACAAACGAGTCCAATAAACACTCCGGTTCAACCAACATTAAATGACATTGAACGAATGAAAATCGAGTATGCCCAAAAAGATGATGACGCAAAGACAAAAGTAAGCTTAAAAAGTATAGATTTTTTTATAAAAATAGTAGTATAATAGGAGCAATATGACAAAAATTTTACTAGTAGAAGATGATAAAAGTTTGCGTGAGATTTATGGCGTTCGGCTCTTGGCTGAAGGTTATGATATTGTCTCAGCTGGAGACGGTGAAGAAGCTTTAGCGATGGCTATTAAAGAACGTCCAGATTTAATTGTTAGTGACGTTATGATGCCAAAAATTTCTGGATTCGACATGCTTGATATTTTACAGGTCAACAACCGAGACCCGCAATATTAGGTTATTATGATGACGGCACTCTCCAGTGAAGATCAACGAAGAAGAGGGAAGCTCTTGGTGCTGATCGATATCTAGTTAAGTCTCAAGTTGGTATTGAAGATGTTGTTCGAACAGTTCACGACGTTCTTCAAGACGGTCATTTAACCGTAGAGCAAAGAACTGCCCAAAAGCAAGCAGTAACTACAAACACTCAACAAAATAATCCAGTTCAACAAAATAATTTTACAGCTGCACCCTCTGCGCCCGCTCAACCTATGACACAGGTCGCCTCAACCCAGCCACTGCAGCCACCTGTTCGAGCAGCAGCTCCAAGTTTAGCTCAATTCGAGCGAGAACGACCAGCTCCTGCCGGATTTGTAAGCCAACAACCTCAACCTATGCCAGACACTACAGTACGACCGATCCAACCGGTTAGTCGCCCTATGGCAGCTACTTCACCCGCACAAACTCCAACCCCAACAGCTCAGCCCACTACAGTAAACACCCCAGCACCAAGAAGCATTGAAGCTCCTGCGCACCCGATTAGTGATTTCGTCAACCAGCCTCATGCAGCACCGTCACCGGTTCAACAAGAGACTGTTCAATCTGTAGCTGGAGAGAGTAGTTCAACCACTAGAGCCGCTCAGTAGAACCGACGAGGAAAATCTCGCTTCGCAAATTAACGACATCCTAAACAGTGGAAATGGTGAAACTTTTTCAAATTCAAATATACAACAACCTCCTTTTGGAGCTCAATAAACCGTGGATAAAAACAGAACGCTTAAATAAATTCCTAGCTTTACAGCTGGGAATTTCGCGTAGACAAGCAGATGAACTTATCGAAAAAGGCAAAATCTCGATAAACGGAAAAGCCGCAAAACTGGGGGCAAGATTTCAAGACACTGATATTATAAAAATTGGTGATAAAGTGATATCAAATAACCGCGAAGAACGAATTTACCTACTATTTAATAAACCCCGCGGATATGTTTGTTCAAGAAAAAAACAAGGCGAGAATGAAACAATTTATGCAATTTTACCCAAAGAATTTCATTCTTTAAAACCTGTTGGTCGGCTTGATAAAAGATTCTAGCGGGCTTTTTGCTCTTAACAAACGATGGCGATTTTTGCATTCCAAATGACACATCCGAAATTTCGAAAGATTAAAGAATACCTCGTAGAATTAGACGAGCCGCTTCAGCCATTACATCAACAAATGATTGCGGATTTTGGAATAAATTTACCCGATGGAAAATCACAGCTTGGACTCGAAAGACTTAATGATTCGCGAAAGAACTGGAAAGTTATTATGAGTGAAGGGCGAAACCGGCAAATCCGCAGAACATTCTCGGCAGTTGGTTATGAAGTCGTAAAGCTACACCGAACCGTTTTCGAAACTACTCATTGCCGAAAAGATTTAAAATTTGGCGATTTTCAAAAAGTTCAAAGACAATAAGAAAAGACCTCTACTTGAGGCCTTTTTAAACCTTAGACTCCTAGGGCATTCATTAATAGCACGGTTGCATAACCAGAACTTATTTGCACTTCTTGGTCAAGCATAATTTCGCAGAAAAGATCTAGAATGTTTTTAAAATATCCTGAAGATCTTTAGAAATCTGGTCTTTTTTTATTAAGGCTAGATTTGCTGCGCCGACAAGCATATGCGATCTTTTCAGTTACTGTCTGCTTATTTTTTTAAAAATCAGAATATCCAATTTTAGAAGCAGCCACTGCCACAAACTGATAAATCGACATTAAGTTTCTAATCTTACTTAGTTTAACATTCTTAACAAACGGATTCTGGGGATTAAGTATGTTATCGACTTCAAAAAGATTTCGAAAAAAACTTCAATATCACAATATGGATCATCACTTGAAAAAGCTTCTTCAATTTTTCGAACGCGTCTCTTCAGCGATAGTTTCTCGCGTACTCATTGTTGCAATGTTAAATTTTTGCCCATCTAAAGGTTTTTGTGTATCTAAAAAGTACTTGCATTTCTGCACCTCCAAAAATTTTCTTGGATTCTTATTATATCATTTTTTTAGCTTTTTTAAAGCAAGTTTTTCAATATTGATTTTTATTTTGAAAAAAATTATAAAAATAGCTAAATATGCCAAAAAAACTAAAAGAACTTCGAAAAATGTTTTTCGATAATTTTTCTCGGTACAATTGCCGATAACCTTGTTGAAAGCAAACTGGGCGCTAGTAATGGCCTGGTATCCAAATGTCGCCTATGCGCAAAAATCACTCACAATGTTTGCTGTAACAGATACTCTTTTGGGTAGTGCTTTCTTGTGCGTATTATGCCGTTCGAACAGCTTTAGTCTCGAACCTACCAGCCTACATGGTGAATAAAAAGTGCAGATAAAGCTTCGAAACCTCTAAAAATGCACTTTATTTGATTTATTTAATTTTAACACCACCAGCGTTAATTTCGTTTTATTTTTGCGGGAGAATTACTAAATTCACTTGGTGTTTCACAAAAACTTCTTACATTTTATGTGCCATATTGGCGAATTTGCGTAGCAACGATTTTTCTTGGCTTGCCCTGAGCCAAATGTTAATAACTTCATATCTTAAAAGCTACTTTTTCGAACGAGACAGGCGATGCTTCTCGACCACGCAACAACCTGGACAATGGCGATCGGCTCATTTTTAGCGCTATGGGTTTTTGGCTGGGGTGCGAATGGAATGATGGTAGCTTGTTTTTTGGCGAATATTATTCCACTGATCTCATTTCTTAATTGCAAGGCCTTGCCCAAATTTCTTTAAAAATGGTTTTGAAATTGATATAAAATGGATCAAAAAACTTTGGCTTAACACAAAATGGGAAATTATCCGCAGATTAGCACCACGAATTGCCGCAATTTTTACAACATCTTCGTTATTACACCTTTCACCATCATTCGTTTCAGCCCGATATTGGATTTATACGATTGGTGCTTTTTCTTGAAGGTGAAGTTGATGCAAGTGCAAGTCTTGCAAATGTTGACGTTTCTTATAATTCAAAATTAGGCTTAAAAACTCAAAATGGAAGTTTATCAAAATAATAAATTTATTTGGCGGTTAGCTTTTAAAAATTTTTCATTATTCTTACAGTTTCGATTGGGTTTTCGGCGCCAATCTGGGTGAATATTATTTCGAACGATTCAGCAGTAAAAATGCAATTCTTAATCCAATGATTTTGATTTTATTCGCACTGAAGTTGGCTCAAAGATTCGCTATTATATTTTTGCTCTCGATTACGCGTTCGTATTTGAAAAAAATTTAACGGGGTAATGCAGATAATTTACGCTTTATCGAGCAGTATTTTGACGCCCGTCGGAATTTTTCATCTTTCTCAAAACTTTCAATCTTGGCTTAACCGGCGTTTTTTGCTACAACCGCAATCGTTGGTTTCTGCAATTCTTTTTATCTGAAATTTATCTTCGAAAACAAAAAAATTAAAGTTGGATTTTTAATTTTTCGAAAGTTTGAATTTTAAACAAAAAAATATGTTATAATTAAGATACTATGTCTAAAAAAATCTCCCTAAAGTTGCAATTATTGGTCAAGCGAACGTTGGAAAATCTTCGCTTTTTAACCGAATGATTCGTGCTCAACAAGCCGTTGTTGCACGAGAAGCCGGAACAACGCGCGATAGCGTTCTTGGTAAAGTTAAATATAAAAATCAAGCCTTTTTGGCTAATTGATACCGCTGGATTAAAAGATCCTAACGATGAATTTGAAGCGACAATTCAAGAACAAATTCAAGATGCAGTTGATGCCAGTGAATTAATTTTTGGTGGTTCTTGATAGCACTAAACCCTTTTTCGAACGAAGATCGCTTTGATTGCAAAAAGGCTTTGAAATCTCGAAAGCCTGTAATTTTGGTTCTAAATAAAACCGACCTAAAAGGGAATTTACCAAATGAAGAATTTTTGCGCCTTGGTGTTAAAACCGATTATTCGAACTTCTGCCGAACATAACGCCGGCGTTGATGAACTTCTAACTGAAATTGCTGAAAATATCCCAAAAGTTAAAGAAGAAAAACAGCCCGAAGATGTAATTCGTGTAGCTTTGGTTGGTCGCCCAAACGCTGGAAAGTCTTATCTCTTTAATACAATGGCTGGAAAACAGCAGGCAATTGTAGCGAACGTTGCAGGAACAACGCGCGATACAAACCGCACCACAATTCGTTTTAATGAAAAAACTATCGAAATTATCGACACAGCCGGAATGCGCAAACCTGGAAAACAAGAAGTTGGAATTGAAAAATTTAGCGTACTTCGAACTTTGAATGCAATTGATGAGGCTGATATTTGTTTGCTTTTAATGGATGCAAACGAGCTTAACACACAGCTCGACCAACGAATTGCCGGCTTAATTAACGACGCCGGAAAAGGGATGATCATTGTGGTTTCGAAATGGGATAGCGTTGAAGGAAAAGATGCTTATACCCGCGATGCTTTAGCACCACGAATCGCATACTACTTCAAATTTACACCTTGGGCACCGCTAATCTTCACAAGTTCGAAAACTGGCCAAAATGTGACTAAAATTTATGATTTAATTCTGAAAGTTCACCGCAACCGTGCAAGACAAGCGAAAACTTCAATCTTAAATCAGCTTCTGCAAAAAGCAGCTCAAGCTCATCCGCCAGCAGGTCTGAAAAACACACATCCAAAATTGCGCTACATTTCACAAAGCGATAGCAATCCACCTTGGTTTATTATCCACGGCTCAAACTTAAAATTTGTTCACTGGAGCTATAAACGCTATTTAGAGCGCTTGATTCGCGAGAATTTTGATTATTCCGGAACACCAATTAAGTTTTCTTTCAGAGACGAAAAACAAATCAAAGAAAACCGCGCAAGAATTTCAGCCGGCAAAAAGTTATCAATAAAGCTTCTGCACTAAAAAGCTACTGATACACAAAACAAGCGCGAACGCAAACGCGACGAAAAACTTGCTCGAATTCAAAAAAATCAATAAATTTCGCCCCGTGCTAGGGGCGATTTTCGAAAGGATAAAATGAAAATAATACTTTTTCAAGGCAATTTTCCTGAAAAATATAGCGGAACTCGCCACAATGCCGGTTTCGAATTTGCAGACTATTTAGCAAAAAGCTTAACGCAAAATTTCAAGAAAAGCCAAAATTTAAAGCTTTTTATTGCTGAAATTTCGCTTTTAATAAAGATTTTTGCTTGTTAAACCAACAACTTTTTATAACGAAACGGGTTTTTCGGCGCGGGCAATTTGCGATTTTTATAAAATTGATTTTTCGAAAAGATTTTTTTGCCGTCCACGATGATCTCGATTTGGATTTCGGCGTGGTTCTGCGTTCGAAAAAAAGTGGAAGTTCTGCCGGAAATAACGGTTTGAAATCTTTAATTTCAGTTTTTTGGTGAAGGTTTTCCAAGAATCAAAATTGGCATTGCTAATGAATTTTTACCAAGAATTGGCGCAATGAATTTTGTTCTTGCAAAATTTTTCAAAAGAAAGCGAAAAACTACCCCAGATTTTTGAAATTTGTGAAGAATTTGTTGAAGAATTTGTGAAAGATTCGCTTCAGAACGACAAGCGCTCAGTTTGAAATAGTTGCCAGAATTTGATATAATTGACTAGATGAAAAAGGCTAAAAACTAACGC
>BNJU01003469.1_pt1 | contig 94542 bp, 107 predicted proteins | sample 8539281 | NCBI WGS metagenome assembly BNJU01 (sample SAMD00202456, study PRJDB9452) | human saliva metagenome | isolation source: human saliva | place: Japan
GGGCAGTAATCGACAATATCGTTACCCTTAGCGTCGTAGACTCGTGGGTTTGCAACAAGATATGCGTCTGCAGAGAGTTGTAGTCAGAGTATCTTCGTCATGAAGAAACCATCAATCTTTTGGAAGAAATGGCAAACGCTAAAGCGAGAAGAGCAGAATCCAAAACCCTGCTATACCAAACTTCACCACGTGCGTAGTGTATTTGCGTGCTTTTATGCTCGACGGGTCCTAATACCCATTGCGCCTCCTGTCATAGTCCAAACACCAGCAGCGACGTCATTTTGTGAAAAAGACAGCTTTATATTGTTGTAGACTGATATAGATATATTTTGATTGATGTTATCACAGAGCAACGCAAGACCATGCGTAATCATCGGGATTGAAAGGTTGTGCTCGTGCTCCAGTTGAAGAGCAGCTAAAGTGATTACTTCAGGTACCACAGATTGTCCCTGAGGATTGAAAGAAACTTGCAAAAGGAAACTTCAACATCAAGTTTGGCGCGTTGATCCAACCAGTCCTGATTTATTAACTCGGACATGCCGTTCCCTGCAAATGCGCTAAAGAACAAGATCTGGGACATAACGTAACCCTCATCACGGTGTACGGTATCGGCACTTATCGGTGATCCGTCCGAAGAGATTAACGAGACCTGCTGACATCGGAGTTAAATTGAAGGAATGCTCAACATATGTTGAGCAGGGCGAAGATTTTATCCGGATCGCACTACCGTGGGTGCATAACGGTGATTGGATCAAACCAATGAACTTTGAGACGATGTGTTATCTGCTTTGCAATTTACGGTGGCGCGTATCGGAGCGTGAGGATTTTCAAAGCGCTATCACCAGTAGCTCCATCGCGCTGCATGAGTTTATCTATCCGGTACTTCAGCATACGATTCGGTCATGATTAAAGCGATGCTGAAATGGGCGGAACGATCAGATTAATTTGTTGTCGGCCGCGATCTTATGCGCGATGAGGGCCTGAACCCTGATTGCCCCTTACGATGCCGCTGCTGCTTGAAGGTGCAACAACGGCGTTAAAAAGATGTCAGTCCTATGGCAACTACATTGGTCTACCCGGATGAACCGCCGGATATGTTCGGTAAGATTATGTCCATTCCCGATGAGCTTGTGGCGTTGGTCATCGCCTTTGCTCAACGCTTTCAATTACGAGATTGATGCCATTGATGCAAGCTTTATACGGAACGAGCGATCCGTGGCGTTTCTCAAGCGTCTTTGGTCGCAATATTGTGGAACTCTATCATGGTGCCGGATGTTAGCGCAGGCAGAAGAGGCCTTTTTGGACGCGCTTTTTTCAAGAAACGCAGATTCCGGATGATGTTGCCGAGTTTTCGTTGAGCCCGTGGTCAGTAATGAACAGGGGCTTGTGTATCTGCTCAAGCTGATGGCTGGTTGCTTTCGGCTTCAGCAGGAGATGCGCGGCGTCTTATTGACGGAGGCGAAGAAGATTAATGGAGGCGCTTGCACCAAAGTCACCGTATAACGTTGATCCAGATCTTCGATCATGCAGCCCAGGCTGAGCGCCGTTTTTGCAAACTGGTATAGGAGCGCTTGGTATGTGGTTCATTTGCGCTTGCACCCTTGGGTAGCAGTTCTTTGTTGGCGTACCGTGATATCTTTGCTGCTCCGTTTGCTCGAGGAAACGGGCAACTTCCCTCAGTTATTGCGCCGGTATTGTCTGGAGCACTTTGCAATTTCGGCAGGTTACTTACCCGCTTTGGCCTCAGGGGTGTGCCTTTAGGTGTGTTGCAGTAGCGTGTTGCACTCATTTTTGGTTGTGTACGTTTGCTTCCGGCTGCTTGGCGAAAGCTTGATCTCCCTGAATATGTAGAAGGAAAGTTTTAGTGGTGGGAATTTACGTTGGGGACTTTCTTGTCATATTTGTAAAGTCCGGAACTTCAAGCTTGGTTTTGCATAATCAGCAGATAACTATGCCTATCTCGCCTTCACATCACACGTAGCACTCAGTCTGGCATATACTCAATGCTTCATGCTGCGTTTTATACGGAGCAATGCCACCAATTCAAGCCTTTACTGATGAAAGCTTTTATCCGTGGTGTTTTTCGGCACACAGCTTCCGTAGCGTCCTCCATTGCGATTTCTGCTCCAATATGTGAAAATGCTACGTGGTTCTTATTTGTTAGTTGTCGTATATCCAACGGGCATTGCTGCAATTTGTTCAAGGTATTAAGAAAAAGAGTTATCTTTCTAGTTTCATTATCGTTTCAGGTAGTGTTTGCAAATATTGCCTTCCCATCTCGAATGGTTACGGTACACGGAACATGCCTCATCGTTATTGTATTTTGCTGTGTTCCTTCTTGTATATCTCATTGTTGCTACAGGTGAATGTCAGAAATTGCTGAAGAAAGAAAGAGCCGGTATCTGGCTATTATAGAAAATCCCAAGGTGAAAGAACGCGAATTTTTTTTCGTCTCTGCTGATGTTATTGCTTGTTATAAGCCTTTTGCCTTATGCGTCAATGCAGCCGAATGCTGCGACTCTTTGGGCGGTACTTGTTTTCCGTACATTTTGTTTAACTACGTTCGGATAGTTGAATATATTGCATAACATGGGTATAAAGAAAAAATCGAGGCAGCTTATATTGCGATAGCAGAAGTACTCTTGTGATCGGTGCATTCAACTTATTGGTATGTTGCATTGAATTCGCTTTATGGCAATTCCATTGGTGAACTTTTGTTTGGGGCATTACAGTAGATGCAACAACTATGATTTACTACATAGTAAATTTTGATTGATTATAGACTGCCAAGTTATTTTTCTTTACTTTTGTCATTTTTGGATTGATTTATACATTGCCTTTATCAAGAAGGACCAAATGTTGGCTGAATGGAGCTTTTATTCTGTGTTATTCTTATATGTAGTCTTTCACAATCTTATGATTAAGCGGTTTTTCTCGGGATTTTGGTATACCGATCCAGAGCGAACTGGTGGCGATGGTTGTTGCCGTTCCTAATACAGGCTGGTATTTATGTCGCAGCCATGCGAATTGCTTTATCAGCAAAGCCATTGTTTTATCAAAAAGAAATATCTTTGCACTTTCTCGAGGGCTCTTCAACTTCAACTTGTTACGAATCCCTTAACCGAAGAGCACCGTGCCCTGTCACCGTGTATCTCGCGACCATGTTCAGGTGTGCGGCTATTCCATTGGCATTGCGTATGGAGGTGCAATCAAGCCACCCATGGATCTTAGCAAGCTCCCGCACGCGTAAAGAGCGACTGCTGTGGTATTGGCTGGATGAATGAAGTTCATGAACCTCGTGATGGCATGATGGCTGCAGGAAGCTTTTGTTAAGAAAACTGCAAAAAATCATTGCGATGATTCACTCGTGATTATCAACCATAAGATGCTCACTTTTATTACCAATGCAACCCATGACATGCGTAAAGTATCGGGAGAAGGCTGAATATCAGAGATCACAAAGTAAGCTTTATCCGGACAAAGTCAATCAAATTAGTGGTGACCGTGAAGCACAGGAGGTTGCCCGGACATCGGTGCGCAATTCATGTCATATTATTTATCGTGGAAAACCTGCTTTGTAAACTCACAAAGAGGTTCCTCGGTCTTCAAATAACCGACAATACGCCGGCTTTGGAGGTAGTGTTTGCGGAAGGACCATATCGCCCGTATCGTATAACGGCGATTGAGATTAGCGCGGTCTGATTGTACAAACGTTGCTGAGTGACAGCGAAAGGCATTATTTCGCAGGAGGGAACGATATTCTATCCGCTGACGACGGTAACATCTAAACAACTGCTACCGGCGGCGACAAACCCATGACGCATTACCCACTGGCAACGCTTTGCGCTGCGGGTATCTGATGCTGGTCATCTCAACCCGCGCGATTTACCCAACTTTAAAATTTGCTGGGAGACGGATCTGATTTGGCATTCCATCAGCTATGCCTAACAGCCGTCCCCCGACGAGTTTGGCGCAACGAGCCTTTTGTCATTGGCAACGAGATTTCATCGTAGGAGTTCCTCGCGCACCTGATTTTGGGCGATAACATCTTTCTATGCGAGACGGTCTTTCCAAACTGGTTCGAGAGGCGGCTGCCAGCCGAGAAGCGCGCCGGGCTGCGGTGTTGGCATTACCCACGTGGATGACCCGGAGCGTTTTGGTGTCGTGGGTTTGAGCCAAAGCACAGCGCCGTTTCTATCGAAGAAGAAACCCGAACATCCGATCAAACCTTGGTAACGAGTTGTATTTCTACGATGCCCGTGTAACGGATATGGTAGACAGGATTAAACCAGCCCGCGTGCGAGACGAGATCACCGATTTAAACAGGCTCTACCTTTGAGGACGGAACGCGCTTGACGTAGTGACGCTGGGCCGAGGCTTTGCGTGGCTTGATACCGGGCAAATCATGGAATCGCTTTTTGAGGCTTCTCTACCTTTTGCGGCACGGACGGTGGAAGCTGGCGCGGTGAATGCGTCAAATACCCGGAAGAGAGTGCGCTGATAACGGTTGGACGATCGCAGCCAGTGCACTGAATGTACACAGCACGCCTGGTGGCAAGTCGGATTGCGGCAAACACCTTAAAGAAAGGTGTTGCCGAAAGTCGCGGTTCAGCGGACGAGGAGAATAGTGCGAGGATTCTTATCACCGGTGCCCACGGTCAGCTGGGCAATGAGCTCAAACGATTGTGAGAGTGGACGAGCTGAGATCGGACCAATCTCCTCTGCGCACAAAGATGCCGCAGCTGACTACATTGATATCGATGAGCTTGATCTCCTACCGCCCATGGCCGTTGGACGCTTGGTTTGTGGCTCGCAGATCCCTACGATCTTTGTAATTAACGGTGCCGCCATGACCAATGTTGATGGCTGCGAGAAGTACTCGACCAAGCATTCGCTGCAAAATGCCTTGGGGGCCCTATGAAACTTTGCTCTCGCGCGCGTGCAGTCGTACGCTCCAAGTTATCCACGTTTCAACGGACTATGTATTTCGGTACCGATCCGCGCTCTCGCATTTCTGAGGCCGACGTACCGCACCCACATCTCAGCATACGGACGCCCGTAAAGCTCGCCGGTGAAGGACTTGCGCTTTGCCGCATACGCGCACACGCTTCGTCGTACGCGTGGCGTGGCTCTATGGATATGTGGGAAAAACTTGTGGCTACGATGCGCTCCTTTGGGCGAGAAGCACGATGAGATATGTGTGTGCGACGATCAGCTTTGGCAGCACCAGCGCAAAACGACCTTGCCTACGAGCTCCTTTGCTCTATGGGTGTAACCGACGAGTATGGAATCTACCACTGCACCAATGAAGGTACCTGCTCTTGGAAGCTGATTTGCTGCAGGCAGTCATGCAGGGGAGCGGAGCTGATTCGCCGTGCAGCGCGTGAGTTCAGCGGACTGGAAAGAGATGCATCTCCGAAAGTGCTTCTCGCACCTGCGTATTCCTCTTTGGAAAATGCTCATTTGAGTGGTTACTGTGCGAAACAAAATGCGTCCGTGGCAAGAAGCTCTTGCCACCGTCTTGCAGCTTGAGTCGGAAGAGGATGGCGTGAAAGACATATTTGGTCACCGGTGGGGCCGGGTTTTATTGGATCCACCTCATCCAGTATTTGCTTCGCGCGCACTTGAAGACTTACTCGTGTGGTTAATGTTGGATGTACCGACGGGCGCGGCACATCTTGAAAATCTGAGTGCCCTGGCGAACATGCTGGCTGCTGTCGTCTCGTATGTTGAGCAGGTTGATATACAGGATCGAGCGGCTCTTTGCGCGCCTCTCTTGAGGATGCACGCTCAACGCATGTGGTCAGCTTTCGCCGCCGCAGAGCCGCCATGTTGACCGCTCCGTTGAAGATCCCGGAGCCTTTGCGGATACCAACGTGATGGAACGGTAGCGTCTTCGCCACTGCGAAAGCTGCATGGGATGATGGACGCGGTGGCTTTGGAGACCATATATACCTGCAGGTTTCAACCGATGAGGCATACGGCTCCGCCTCTGGACGACCGCAGCGCATTTTCCGTGAGGACGCCATCTGTCTCACATAGCCCGTATTCAGCCCTCAAGGCAAGTGCGGATACAGTTTGTGAAAGCATGGTTTGACACCCATCTGTCTCCTGCGGTGTCGCCGTTGTTCAACAATTACGGCCCGCATCACCCCTGAAAAGTTGATTCCCCGATGATCCAGAATTGTCTGGATCTGCGTGCTTTCTCGGTGGCGGCGACGGACTCATGCGCGTGATTGGCTGTATGCGGAGGGATCACGCAAGGCCATTGATGATTGCTTCGAAAGAGGGCGCTTAGGACAGGTATATAAACGTTGGCGGACACAATGAGAGATAGTCAATCTTCACATCGTAAAGCTGGATTGTTCCGAAGCGAGCCGGCTTTACCGGCGATCCTGAAATTAACGAAAGCCTTGTGCGCACGTGCAGACGGATAGAAAGGCCATGACCGTCGCTATGGCATAGCACCTGATAAAAATTCGGGAGAAGAGCTTGGCTGGTATCCGCCGAGACCCCATTTGGAAGAGATTGTTAAAAACGATCGCATGGTATCTTGAAAACCGTACGCTGGGTGGAACATGTGGTAAGCGGAGCCCTATCAAAGTTACTATAAGAGAATGTATGAGGGACGATAATGCCGAATATGATGAAGACCCTCCACCACCCGCAGCGTAGTCGAGCGTAGCGCATTTTCGAGGACTTTATAGACACGTGTGAAATATAATCTTCGCTATTTTGGTACTGGAGGCACGGGTGGTCGTGCTTTTACGTCTAGCGTTTTATACCTTGGGACGATGATGCTGACGTCCTTGCACTTCCGTGCGAAGACGCATGCCCTAGCTGCTTGGAGATATATGGACGGGAAATGGCCCGACAGGCTACAACATCATCAATACTGAGCCGGGACAGTGACCACCCGTTTCCCCACCACGACACCACCGCGCTGAACGGAACACAGTTTTCGCGTGAAGCGCTTGCGACGCTTCCGCTTGATTTGCGTATCTGGACGTAACCTGCTTTGACAATGCTGCGTGATGATGAGAGGGAATATAAGAAGCAGGTCACGATACACAATGGTTCTGGTCGCATATGCGCATCCTTGCTGACGCGTGCCTCATCCTGTCATTCTCGCCGACGTGCATTAAGCAGCTGTTGCCGCGCTCGGTGTGGTAGTCGGCAGAGGGATCTGCAAAGCTCTTCCGCGTTTCAACGCGTAAAGATGGCACGCGCGTGAACATAGCCGTAATCGCTGGCGCACACGTGAAGACCAAAGCGCATTGCTCTATATGAACGATGTACCGACAAATGGATAGACGAGACGTACGGTCTGGATGATATTTTCGGTAAGAAAACTCGAGGTACGAGGGAATGATGGCTGCTTTTCCCACGTGATCTCGAAACATCGACTTGAACTTCTGTACGGTGATTACATGCAGCTTCCACTGCGTTGAAAGCGCAAAATCATTATCCCTGCCCGGTTTGGATTTTGGATATGATTAAGACTCCCAATATCGGATGTTCTGTAAAACGCTATCTGCCGTAATCGCAGGTAGCGTTTATTCTTGCATATGTTCAAATTACTGTATAATTATGCGAAATTGAACATCGTAATGAAAATGCATCTATATCGGTAGGGAAAGATGCCGTGCAGGTATAGACGCGGGAGGCCTATGGCACCGACGAAAAATGTTTTACGTTTTCGAAGATGTTTGCAAGCACCAATGAAAAGCTTTTGAATCAGCGTCAGCTTTTCAGAGGCAACAGCTTTCGCTGGGGAAACCGCCACTACGGCCGTTAGAGTCTTGAAAATCGGCGTCTTATCAAAGATCGGGATGATCACTCAAAGCGCGGGTCTTGAGGCAGTCAAGCTGTTGCGTGACTAATGCCATTATTATAGCTGCAGGACTCTTCTCGCTTTGCTCCCATTTCGTATGAAAAACCCAAGTGTTTCTGAAAGTGCGTGAGAAGTTCTGATCGACGTCAGATTCGCCAAATCATGACGCCGAGTATTACACGGATCACGGTAGATGACAAGAAGGAGTCATTTCTTCTACCTAGCGGCAAGTTTGGGGTTAATCGTGGTTAATCTGACCAGCACATACTAATAACGCACGCTTTGGTACGTGCCAAAAACCGGCTTGGTAATACCTATATCTGCTCGTCGATGACTACTTTACCGTCAACCCGTTTGAGCATTACGTGTATGGCGTGTATTATTCGGCAACCTATGTTGCAGGACCCACAAAGAGTGGTGCTTGAGCTGAGGGCCCGGAGGTCGTATTACCGGTGTTGAGGATTGGTGGCTTGATGCGTGTCATGTTTGACACGTGTGTTTGACCGTGCATTCTCAAAACGATCTCGTTGAGATTTCTTGAGTCGGTCGTTTACGAGGCCGGGAGACGCCGATAAACTGTGGGAAGACATATACGCTGACCACATTAAACAGCTCTCGATGACCATCGTAAATACCCCTGATGGTGTTATCAATGAGTTTGATTCCCTTGATGAACTGCGTGAATTTGATCCTGCGTTTATTGAAAACATTGACTCAGAGATATTGACATTATCGTTTCGTGTTTTCACTGCAGAGTCCGATATTCTGCGACTTTTATCCGCTGAAGCAGGGTCCTGACCAATCTTTCCGCTCATTTTAGCTGGTTGGCTTTTGGTAGCGATGCGCAGGAGTATGTCTACCGCCATCCCGGTGTTGGCACGGAAAAGCTTGTGGACAGGGCGGGTGAGGAGGCGGGTCTTCGTCTTGCCCGAGAACTCGGTCTAGATAGTACGTTCATTTATGAGGATCAGAGGAGGCTGGAAAATCTCTCACTTTGTAAAGGACGCAAAAGAATTTGGATCCGCATAATCCCGAGCAGCTTCGCCGTGCTGGCGAGATGGGTCGGACACTTCATGAAAGTGGCGCGGTACTTGATCGACACTCTTAGCTTTGTTGATGAGGGTCCCTAACTATGAGAAGTGTCTTAGCGAGCATGGCCCTATGAAGTTCCCTCTGCTATTTTGAGCTGCGCGAGAAAATCCTTAAACTCAAGGCATATGCTGATGCAGACCATGCCAAGACAGTCATTTTCTCACAATGATTTCTTCTCAACTTCTTATTGACGAAAAATCGATACCTCACAGTCTTATCGACTGGGAGTACGCGGGCATGTCTGATGAAGCAAATGACTTCGGTACTTTTGCGGTATGCTGCGAGCTTTCAGGAGGATGAGGCTAAACAAAAGCCATTGATTATTAGTTTTCGGACGAGCTGCAACCACAAAAGAGCGTCGCCATTTTTGGAGCTACGTGGTCTTTGCCGGTTGGTGCTGGTACATTTTGGTCGCTGGTGAAAAGAAGCTGAAGGAGAGAACGTAGGGCAGAGTGGTTCTTTATTTATTACCGCTACGCCGCTGCAGTATATCGACAGCGCTTTTGAGTTGCGTAGAAGAAGATTAGGCGCACGTATATTGCGCGAGAAGGGCGGATTTCAGCATGCAATACGGATTAATGGCTGCATCCTGTGGGCAATCGATACCGTCATCTTAGGCGTAGCTCTCTGCATGACGCCATATCTTGATGCACCTCAGGGCATCAATTGTCAGTGCATGTGTCATGACTGTTTTTGCGGCGTTGATCCTTTGATATTCATGCGGGTGCTCGTGGACGCTTGAGGGACACCGTTTCTGCTTTAAAAGACGAGGAGCGGAAAGGGTTGTCGCTTTGAGCACTCGCTCGGCGGCCCTATCGGTATGAGCGGATATCTGCGGCCATCAATAATATGGACCAGGTCATACGGCAGCCATTTCGCATTCTATCCTGCTGCTGGTTCTGCGCTTGCATGGCTTTTGTTAAAAGAACGCATGAAGCTGCAAACAGGTGCTTGCACTTCGGTGGCGCTTGTTGGTCATGCGCGGCGGACTAACCTCTGCCGATGCCGTTACCGGTAATGGTAATGTTGCCGTTGGTATTCTCGGTGTGTGCTGCTGCGTTTTTGGTTGGGATCCGAAGCGGTTATTTTTTGGCTTGGGTACGCAAGACAGTGCGGTTGACAATGAACGGCACTTCAATCTGAAACCACCTACTGCTCTTGCCTACGGTATCGGGTGGTTCCCTTGACGGGTCGTTTGGCTTTGCCGTTCAGACGGCAGTGACGCCCGTAAACGGCATTGTTCTTCTCGCCGCGCTAGCGGCACCGTATCGTATCTCTTCGATATACGCGCCGACTGACGCCATCGGAGCTTTCGCGTATGGCGCTCCAATATCTCTTATTCTGCGTGGGCTGTTATTTTTGCAGGCTCGCAGGTGTATTGTTGCCAGCTATCGCATGCCCTGAAGCAATTCCGTCGCCTTTGGCCGCACTGTGCTGTATTGTCATCGTAGGCATCGGTGCTCCGGCAACTGCCCTGACTGGCGTGAGTTGAGATCAAAACGGGAATCTTCCGGGCGAGAAGCTAGTTGCGCGCAGCGTGTTGGGGCTGTTGTAGTAGTCTGCGATGTGACAGAGCGCGGATGAAATGTCTCGCGCGATATAGGAATTTTTCTCGGCCGGTGGATACCGCTCGCACAGAGGTAATGAGTTCGTAGGCGAAACTCTTCGCCTTCAGGTTGGTAGAAGCGGTAGCGTTTGCTGTCGGCGGGATTCTCATAGCGGATTTTCAAAGTAGTCGGTTTTCCAACACCACGGTGCGGGAACGCATACATAGAGCATCAATGCCGGAAATAGTTACACCCGCCTTCAGATTTGGACACACGAGTGGCGACTTTCGTATGGAAGCAACGGCGATCGTTTTACCAACGAGTCGGTGAATTCTCCTTCGATGAACATAGCCCTTTCTCGCCGCGGGACGACTATCTGCTTGGATGTATAGTCGGTTCTAAAAGCCGAAAATGGGGGAGCGGTGTCAATGGGCATTCTCTATGCCGCGAGTTGGCGCGAAACCGCTTGTCTTCTGGTTGTAGCGAAGTGTGGTGCAGGTTGCGTCAGTCTAGAGACGACCTTGCCACATCTTTGCGCCTTGACTAAGAGGCAAGGCGGTGATACGCCGTAGAGCAGGCGGGTTTTGATGGCGTCTTGGAGTACGAGGCGTGCTCATGTGCATATGACATGAGCGCGTGACCCTCATGGGGGCGTGAGGGCGAAACGGAGACTCGCACAGCACGTGGCGCGCGGCTGAGCGCATGCTCTACCTGCGCATGGTACAGCAAAAGCGGATCGGAAGAGATGATTACCGCATCTACGGCGGCGAAGCCATCAATGTCGTTCGTTACAAGAGCAAAGAAGGAAAGTCCTGAGCAAGCGATTCTTTGCGGAAGTTGCAACCCCACAACTCCATGCCACAAACACCCCCACAACCCCACAAACCACAACCCCCACAAACAACCCACACACACCAAACAAAAACAAACACCCCAACAACCACAAAAACAAACCGTAGCGCTTGACATCGTCAATCTTTGACCTCTGCGTCTTCTTCGCGACGATAATCATCGGCAATGCCGGTCGGCGTACATTTTCAAATGCGTTCGGCAAGTGATTGCGTGACGTTGATTTTCCGCGAGGCCATATCGTAGGCTTCAGCCGTAACGCCAACGATGAGATGGTCTCCGGGCTCTTTTGCGCGTTTAAGAAGATTGATGTGCCGTGTGGAGCAGGTCAAACGTACCGTATGCGACTACGCTTTGTCATGGACTGACTCCGCGTAATGGGGAAGGCCTCGGACGTTCAAAGATCAAAAAGAGCCGCCACTAAGAGTGCATTTGTCACTCAGCTGAATGGTTACCAATATGTCCTACGCGAAATGAAGTGTCCGCGTGGCTCCGCTCATCTGGGCAAACCCACATGCCGTACTCGTCTTCTGCAGAATCACGGAAGATATGTTTTGCTGGAATAGGTGCGTGTGTGCAAAAACGTTACGGCATTCGATGGCGAGACACCCAACAAAAACCCCCCACAAAACCCCACCCACCCAACCCACACCCCCCCCCAACAACACCAAACACCAAAAAACCCCCCAACACAAAACAAAACAAAACAAACACAAACACAAACACACAACCACACACAACCAACACACCAAACAGAGCCTCCATATCAAAGGGATCGGCTAAAAATGAGCTGATACCATCAACAATGAGAGATTATTCTTCTTGCAAAAGCGAAATGAGGTCTGCATCGTGTGAGATGTCCTGAGAAGTTTCCCGGCCCAGATTAACGAGAAACGCAGGTAGTCTTGGCCGTCAAAAGGTGACAGGTCCAGCTTCGGTCAAGGGGTGCCGTAGGTAAGTTCAATAGCAGTAGAAATTTAATCGAAGCTCAAGCACACAAAACACAAACACCCCACAACAACAAACCCAAAAACCAAACAACCCCCACCACCAAACCCAAAAACCCCACACCCAACAACCCCCAACAATTTCTGAAAACTCCGGCGTTCTGAAACAGGGGACATTTTGACACCAGGGCGACTTAGTTTCTCGGTTGCCGGACGGATCCAACTGCGAGTTAAGCATGGTTTTTCAATGATTGCTTCACTCAAATGTTTTAGCACTTGCTAGTATATATCGCCATAGGGATAGAGGTACTTCTACCCATTGCTTTTTGACCTTTTTGTAGGCAAGATTAATGAGTTTTGCCATGGGCGTGGGCCAAAATTTTTCAGCATTGCAAAGGTCTTCTGCTTCACGGCGATTATCATGTATGAGATGGCTGGTCTCGGAATCTTCATGAATGCGATGGAGCATCAAAATATTCAGTGTTAGGAAATCTCCTTCCCTACGACTGATTTTTCTCCCATGCTTGCCAGTCAAGGTTTGAGCCAAAACCGGCTTCGAAAACGGGACGTTCAAGGTTTGGGAGACAGAGTGTAACGGAAGGGCAGCAGATGGCACATCCCAATTTAAGTGCACGTCGTTTTGCCCACTGTTTGCCCTGCATTTTCAGGTTTTTCCGAGGAATGGAGCAGACGACGCTTGACGCTCAAGAGCCATTGTCGTCTATTTCACGTCCGTCTCCTGGAGCTCTCCGTAATTGGTGAAGTATATAAGAGGCAAAGATGAGGCGCTATGCGCGCGCATTTCTTCCGCATAGGTCGGTTTGTAGATATCGTCTTGGTGAGCAATGGTTACGAGGGGAGTGGTACAGCAGCTGACGGCAAAGTTCCAGTCGCCGGCGATGCCCCCGGGTCCCTCATTGATATACATTTTAATGTTGTACTTCTTGCAAAGATTGCAAACTAAATCATTGGGCGTGGAAGTTGCAAGGAGTAGCGTTGTGGGAAGCGTCTGCTCGGTAAGCGAGCAGATGAGCTCTTCAACATGGACTCTTCTGCAGGCACAAATGGCAAAGGTGATCGGCGGTGTGTACTGGTATCATCCCATCGCGAAGCGTTCGTTGTGGAGCTTTTTAGTATCTGCTTATAGAAACATTAACCAGAACTCGTTGGCTGGAGTCTTTGTGGGATTTGAAACATATAAGGGTTACGATGATCCGAAGGAATTGCGTCGGATTCAGATTTTATCTACCATGCTGATGGATGAGCTTGATCGTGTCTGTGGTGAACTCGGTATTTCTTATCAAGCGTATGGCGGTACCGAAATCGGTGCCATTCGGCATAAAGGCTTCATTCCTGGGACGATGATGTGGACATTTCGATGTTTCGTGAAGACTATGAGAAAATTCCCTTGCAGAAGGTCCGTCACATATCAGACCCGATTTTATTATTCAAAACGGACGCACCGACGACTTCTTTCCTGCGGTAAATTCCAACCTCTCTTTGAGAGGTACCGTGTGCGTGCCGGATGAATTTATGGATTGCCCGTTTACGTATGCCATCTCCATCGGAATCTTTCCGTTTGACAAGATTCCTCAGGATCCAAAGACGTATGCCCGCACCAAGCGCCGCACGTGGTTTTGGGGACGCTTGAATTTCCTGCGTGCCACACCGAGGCCGCATATACCCTTGGGAGGCTGGAAGCGCACACTCGCGCTTGCGGGATGTTTTCTTATCCACTGGACCATGCGTATCCTGCATGTACCTTCAAAGTTCATTTTGAGCCATTGGGATAGGGCAGCTCGCCTGGGCGAGCATGAAGAAACCGACGTTTACGCCAGCTTCGTCGAGCCTGATCCCGAAAATTGGACCATGAGCAAAAGTGACGTGTTCCCAACCGTGCGCGTTCCGTTTGAAGACATCACGACGGTTCTCCCCAAGGAGTATGACAAACTTTTGCGGCTGGGCTATGGCGATTACATGCAGCTTCCTCCCGAGAATGATCGCAAGAACCACCATCCCGGCAGACTTGATTTTGGCAAGTGGAAAGATGTCGATGTCACTAAGGGAAGCCGTGATGCCTTTGCGGCTTTTGGCGAGAAGAGCGTATGAATATAGAAACATCTCCGGCGCAAATGCGCAAAAACTATTTTTGGAACACGCTTGGCTCGTTGATGAATGCCGCGTCAACGGTCCTCATGCTGATGGCAGTGACGCGGACGATGGGTGCTGCCGCCGGAGGCATCTTCTCGCTTGCGTATGCCATTGCACAGCAGCTCATGGTAATCGGCCATTTTGAAATTCGCACCTATCACGCAACCGATACGGAAGAAAAATTTCCGTTTGGCGTATATCTGGGATCGCGTTGCATTACGACGATCTGTATGATGATCGGCGTGGTTATTCTACTCCGCTACTACGCAGGGTCTGACGTATGAAGGCCTGCTTTTTACTCTGATTGCTTCGCTGCGTCTTTTTGACGTTGTTGAAGACGTGTTTCATGGCATGTTTCAGCAGCACGGAAGACTTGATATTGCAGGACGTGCGTTTTTCTTCCGTGTACTGACGACAGTTGTCGCATTTGTTGCGGGTGTGGTACTCACAAAGAATCTGCTGGTATCATGTCTTGTTGCTTTTGCGGCGTCTGCTGTGGTGATGGTTGTGCTGATTTATGCGCCTGCAAAGGCAATGGAGTCTCTGAAACCATCTTTTAACCTGGGGTCCATTGGAAAATTGTTATTGACTACGGCGCCGCTTTTTGCGGGATCGTTCTTGCTGACCTATGTGGTAGGAGCGCCCAAATACGCTATGGCACGTTTTCATGAGCAACGAGTATCAGACGTTTTATGCGGCGCTTTTCATGCCGGCGATGGTTATTAACTTGCTCAGTAATTTCATTTTTAAGCCGCTTTTGACCGATATGGCTAATCGGTGGACTCTCGGGCAATATCGCCTCGTTTTTGTCCCTCATCCTCGAGGGTTTTGGTGCGGTAACGCTTGCCACGCTTCTGACCATGGCTCTTTGCGTGGCCTTTGGGCACACCGGTTTTAGGCATACTGTATGGACTCGATTTTTCCCCGTATCAAGCGGAACTTATGGTGCTTTTGGTGGGAGGCTGGCTGAATGCGCTTACGGTGATTCTCTACTATGCCGTGGTTACCATGCGAAAGCAGATTGGCGTTTTGGTGAGTTATGCCTGCGGTGCCGGTTTTGCGTTTGTGACGTCAGGTTATTTCATTACAACGGGCGGCATGATGGGTGCCTGCCTTTTGTATGACGCCTCGCTCTTGATGCTTGCCTTGGTATTCGGAATCTTCTGTGTGCTGGGTTTGCGTGCTAAACGCGGGCAGCGTGGTTGAAATCGGTAATGGAATCGAGGTTCTTCTCGTCACGTAAGTCTTTATCGTGAAGGGCAATCGTAGCTGAAAGCGATTCAACCTTATAGGTGAGGCAGAAATGCTGCACGACTGATGAAACAGTTTGATGAGCATCAGGGCTATCACAACAACCAAAACGAAGTTGCTGGTTGAGACAAATCCAAAAAGTCGAGAAAAGAAAAAGAGGATTTGCGGAATAATCGCAAACAAGAGAAGAAGAGTTGCGGATATGACCCAAAACACTGAATCCGAGATGCGGATTCGTGATTTGCGGACGCTATTGATAACAATGCCGAGTGCAAAGAGAGCACCAAGGAGTAAAGAAATTCGAAGCATGATAGACATAAAGCCACCTTATCTCGGTTTATCTAAACCATTGGAACAGAAGAAGTGAAAGACATGTGCGTGCCATATAGACAATAGAGTTATAGAAGTTGAGATAGCTCTTACCGCCTTGGCGCTCACGCATTTCGGTCTGAATTTCGCTGATCCGCGCACCCTTGCGCATCAGGAGCGAAATGGTGTCGGGTTCCGGCGAGAAGTCAAACGAGCGCGCATACCTGTCAATCATTGCGGCATTGTGCATGCGCATACCGGAGGTCGGATCGGTGATGACCTGTCCGGTACTGCGCTTGATAAAGCCAGCTGATGAGTTTGGAGCCAATCTCTCGGCGCTTGATCCGCGTTGTTTGGTTACAAAACGGGAAGCTATGACAATGTCGGCGTGGTCTCGCTCAAGCGCTTCTGCCATGGTTGGAATGAATTGCGGCATATGCTGGCCATCGGAGTCAAACTGCACGGCGGCATCGTAACCATGATCTTTGGCATATCGCATACCGGTGCGGAAAGCCGCTGAAAGTCCACCGTTGACGGGTAAGTTTATATAATTGAAAGTTATTCCGGCGGCAGATGGCCAACGTGGAATCACTCGATCCATCGTTGATAACGACATAGTCAACGGACGGACATGTCTGTGTTAATTCAGTGATGGTGTCCGCAATGCAGGCTTCCTCATTATATGCAGGTACAAGTGCAAGAATTCTCACGGCTTTTTCCTTCTGTACGATCTTTGCGGTGTCTTTGAGTTTCCCACTAAAAATAATAGCGTACTCATTGGGTGATTGTTTGAGATAGATCTGTGGACTCACCAGACAAGTGGTGAGTATAAAACGAGTTGCGCGTGAAGGGAAGCCGTATCGTGGCTGAGTTGACAGAACGTTCCATAACATCGGGTAATTTTGTGTTCACTCCTACCTCCATTGAGGGTGTGATGGCAGTCGATGTAAAGACGTATGGTGATCGCCGCGGATACTTTATGGAGACCTATCGACGTGACAATTTTGTAGCGGCAGGTATTGATGCGGAATTTGTCCAGGACAACCAGTCGTCTTCATCGCAAGGGGTGCTTCGGGGACTTCACTTTCAGATTGCACATCCTCAGGCAAAACTGGTTCGAGTTATTCGGGGTACCGTTTTTGACGTGGCAGTTGATTTGCGCGCGAGGAGCCCTACCTGGGGTAAGTGGGAAGGCATCGTTCTTTCCGAGGAGAACCACCGTCAATTCTTTGTACCACGAGGTTTTGCCCATGGATTTTTGGTGCTCTCGGATGAGGCTGAGTTCTGCTACAAATGTGACGACACTTACCATCCGGGTGATGAGGGTGGCGTTATGTGGAACGATCCTGAGATAGGTATCGTGTGGCCGGCGTTTCTCGGCGAGAAGAACTTTGATCCTGCGCGCGTCATTTTGTCCGACAAGCGACAAAAGTGCACCCGCCTCTTTTCTGCACTTAAAAACCAATATCGCTCAAAACCAAGTACCGTCTACGCAAGGATATAGCATGAATGATCGAAACCGTCGCGAGCGTGCGTGTGCCGCTGGCGAGAAGAACCGCATGAATGAAGCGTCATGGACCCATGCATCGTCCCACGAGCTTGAACACACAACGCCGCTTGCCGATGCCGCTTTTGTGGAGCTTCTCGCCCCGGCAGGAGGCCCTTCAGCGTTCAGCGCAGCCCTGGCAGCTGGTGCGGACGCCATCTATTGCGGGCTTGGCAGCAACTTTAATGCCCGGCGCAGTGCCGACAACTTTGATGATGCTTCTTTTGCGGAGGCCTGCAGGCGTGCGCATCTTGCGGGCGCGCGGGTGTATGTGACGGTCAACGTGGTGGTCAAGTGGGACGAGATGCAACGCGTATTGAGGCTGATTCGTCGCGCGTGGCTCTTAGGTGCTGATGCCTTTATTATCCAGGACTGGGGACTTTTGTTGCAGGTTCGAAGTACGTGGCCCCAGATGGAGTGCCATGTGTCTACGCAGGCCAACATACACGACGCGCGAGGCGTGGCGTTTTGCCGAGAGCTCGGCGTTGGCCGCGTAACGCTTTCTCGCGAGCTCACCTCTCAAGAGATCGGCCGCATTGCCCAAGAGGGCGTTGATGTGGAATGCTTTGGCCATGGCGCGCTGTGCTTTTGCTATTCGGGCATCTGCCATATGAGTTCCATGCGCGGCGAGCGCTCTGCAAATCGCGGTGCGTGTGCGCAGCCGTGTCGTCTGCCGTACGTGTTGGTGGATGCCGCTCATACGGTAGTTTCTCGTCCGGAGTTTGAGCGCCTGTTATGTCCCAAGGACTACTGCACCATTGACGATTTGCCAGAATTGGTGGCGGCAGGTGCCAAATCGCTCAAGATCGAGGGGCGCATGAAGGCGCCCGAGTATGTGTATTCGGTAGTACGTGCCTATCGAGAAGCGCGCTTGACGCTCTTGCGGCCGGTGAGGACAGCGGCTCAAATCGTGCGTATCGTCATCGTTTGCTCAAACGTTCCTTTAATCGTGGGCTTACCGATGCATATCTACATGGCACTGCCGACAACGAAATGATGAGCTACGAGCGGTCAAACAACCGTGGCGAGATTGTTGGCGAGGTGGTCGGTGGTCGCGCTTGAGGATGCCGTCGAGAAGAAAGGCGGACTTAACGGCGGACGGGTAGCTGCGGCGCTACAAGCAGGCCGACGTTGATCTGGCCGTCCATGCACCCATTGGCAAAGGGGACTTGCTGGAGATTCGCCCTCTTGATGACCCTACGAAATTCTTAACGGCCTTGGCTCCTTGTGATGCGGAGCCGGACAGCACCTTGACGGTCAGAGCGGCTCGCGTGATGGCGGTTGGCTCCGTGGTACGCGTGATTCGTTCGGAGGCGGCGCGTGCTCAGGCGGAACGGATTGCCTCACTCGACTATCCTCGCAAACGCGCGCGTTTCCGTGCGGGTTTCGCGCATATCGGCCAGCCGTTTACCGTTTCACTTACCACCGCTGACGGGGAGCATTCCGCATCCGTCCAGGGCTTTTGTGGTTGAGAAGGCACGCACTGAAGCCGGTTAGTACGGAAGAGTTAAGAGAGCACGGGACGCATGGGTTCATCTCCCTTTGAGCCCACTACGCTTTGACATTGACCTTGATGCGGAATGCGGCATGAGCTTTTCCGCCGTCCACGTGCGCACCGCCGCGCGCACGGCTCTCGAAGAACAGATTCTTGCCGGCTATCAAGCTCGCGAGAAGAACACGGCGCCTCTCTCGTCGCGCCGCCGAAAATGAACGCAGCGCAGCAGCCAGCGGCATCTTTGCTCCTGTCAGACAGAGCCTCTGCTCAAACAAGGGCAAAAGACGCTGAGATATGCGTGCTTGTGACCTCACCGGAGCAGGCACGTATTGCACAGGCGGCGGGGCTTCTCGCTCTATGCATCCGCCGATGCGCTCAATCAAGGTGTCTGGTCGATGATATGTTTGCACGCGTGGTGCCGTGGCTGGATGAAGCGGTGTCGCGAGGCGGATCACTTGCGGCTTGATCCGTGGATTCGCACGGGAGCTCCCAGTGGCCGTCGGTAATATATCGAGCTTGCGTGTGCGCTTGATTGCCATGCGATGGCAGAAATCCGGGAATGTATTCCTCTTCACAACGATTATGCCGTGAGCGCTCTTGTAAACAGCGGTGCCTGTGGCGTTTGGCTGAATTCTGAGTTAACCCTTGCCGAGATTGCCCATATTGCAGAAAAATGCCTCCGGTTCCCGTGGGGGTATTTGGTCAGTGGTCGCATACGCACCATGCGACAAGCGAGCATTGCGTGCTTATGGCAACGGGGAAATGCATCCATGACTGTGATACCTGTAAGTTGCGCCAAGAGCCGCATTATCTGCGCGGAATTGATAACGATTATCTTCCCGTTACCACGGATACTCAGGGTCGCTCACGTATTTGGGCCCCTCAGCCTTTTGATGCGGTACCTGAGCTGGACGTCCTTCTCGCCCACGGCGTTACTCGGCTTATGGTTGATGCCACTTTGCTGACCAAAGAGCAGACAGAGCGTGCCGTTGCGCGTGTGGCTTCTGCAGTGGCTGCCGTGAAGCAGGGGAGAGCTTTGCCGAGTCGTCTTGAGGGAGCAACGCAAGGGCATCTCTTCTCGCCCATTGGATAGCGGCGTGCGATTGTCTTTGTGCGGCCGTTTGCTTTAAGACGCCACGCTTGAGGGGAAGCGCGCAAGGGAGTTCCTGAGGGAGTCCACAAGAAACGTAGTGATAAGAAACGTATCATTTTGAAGGTCATTGGGTACGATACAAAAGACTTTGATCATCGTATTGAGACCATAAGGAGACCGGCTATGGCAATTAACAGGGAACTTTTGAATGCTACGCTTGACGTAATCCGTCAGAGCCTTCAGGCGGACGGTGGAGACGTTGAGCTTATCGATGTGAATGACGACGGTACGGTAACCCTCGAGATGACCGGTTCTTGCGCCGGCTGTCCCTCTGTCTGCCTATGATATGTCCGAGGGCATCGAGCGTATTCTTGTTGAACACGTACCCGGCGTAAAGCGCGTTCAGCCGGCGATGCTGTAGCGGTATTTGCTCAAGTAAGTAGGGCGCGTTCAAATTTAATGGAAATATGTTGAATTTCCTGCGTTAATATGATGCATTTTTGGTGCGCGCCTCTTTTTTGAAAGTGCGCGTGCTAAAGTGAGCGTGTTACTGTAGTAAGGCAAGAAATTGGGAACCACCGTGAGGGAAAGGCAGATGATTTGGTCCTCTCAGATCGCGACATTAAAAGTGAACTTTTAGCTGGTCGTATTTTGATTGAGCCTTTGTGCGACAAAAATATTCAACCAGCCTCCGTTGATGTATGTCTTGGTTCAAATTTTAGGATCTTCCGCAATTCATACACACTTGTATCGATCCCTTAACAACACAAGATGGTCTTACGGAGTCAATTGACGTTCCGAGGGTGAGGTATTCGTTCTTCATCCGGGTCAGTTTGCACTTGGAACCACTCTTGAGCGCATTGCCATTCCCGATGACATCTTGGGTAAAGCTTGAGGGCAAGTCAACGCTTGGCCGCCTTGGCCTCATGATTCATTCAACTGCCGGATATGTTGATCCCGGTTGGGACGGAGAGTTGACCCTTGAGCTTTCCAACGTGGCTACTCTTCCCATTGTCCTGCATCCGGGGATGCGCATCGGTCAGCTTTCTTTTGAACGTATGAGTTCTCCGGTCGAGCGTCCCTATGGATCTGAAGCTCTTGGCAGTCATTACCAGGGACAGCGTGGGGCAACACCGTCTCATGTCCTTCAAAAGTAGGTGGCGAGAAGTACGTGTGGCTTAACGAGCTCTATCATTCTCTTAACCCGGTAGCCATATCCATCGGACCGCTTTCCATCCGTTGGTATGGGCTGGCATATCTTGTTGGCTTTACTTTGGCGGGCATTATGCTCTATCGTACTGCGCGCCGCTGGAGCCTTGATATAACCGTTGACGATACGCTTAATCTTCTCGTGAGCATAGCGTTCGGGGTCATTATCGGGGCTCGCTTGTTTTACGTCATCTTTTATGGCGCAGGATATTACCTTCAGCACCCCTTTGATATTTTTGCGTTCTCACAGGGAGGCATGAGCTTTCACGGAGGGCTTGTCGGCGCTGTCGTTGGCGGTTCACTTGCGTGCCGATGCTGCACTTTTCGATTCCGACCATCGCCGATCTTGCGGCCATTGAGCTCCCTTTTTGGGACTCTTTTTGGCAGATGTGCAAACTTTGTCAATGGAGAGCTGTGGGAAAGCCAACCAATCTTCCGTGGGGAGTCATGTTTGAAAACAGGCGGTGCCGTCTACCGTCATCCTTCCCAGCTCTACGAAGCACTTCTCGAGGGTTTGCTGTTGTTTATAGTTCTTTCACGCGCTTTCAAGAGCATATCCTCCACGTCCACAGGGAACATTTATCGGCATATTTTTATTGTTGTATGGCGTCTTCCGTTTTTTCTTATTGAATTTGTACGCATACCCGATCAGCAGCTTGGATATCTTTTTAGGTGGTGATTACCATAGGGCCAACTGCTCAGTGTTCCGCTTATAATTTTAGGTATAGGAGTTCTGTATGCTCGCAAAGTAGGCCTCCTGCAAGTAGGAGGGAAGGTAGCATGAGAAAGAGGTTATAAACAATCCTTTTTCTCTTTTGTGGTAGTGCTTTCGGTTCTCACCTTTGCAGCTTATGCAGAGACCGGCAATCTAGCCGTGAGCTACACCGAATCTTCAAAAAGCAGTGACGCAACCTCAAAAATACGTTTCCTGACACTGGAAAAATACCGCTCATTCTACCGTTGCATCTGAAGGCGTGCCAACGTCTAATGACACGTCTGAGACTGAACCCGTAACAAGGCCAAGTCTCAATCTGAGGGTGAACCTAGGGGCACCTCTGAGAGCACGCCCTGAGTCTGCGTCCGGGACATCCGAGCCCGCAAAGGTCAAGTCTAAAACGCTCGCTGCTTTTCTCAGGCAGGGGAGCACTCGTTTAGAATTACGCCAACGTGGGGAGGATATCCAAACGGAAGTAATTCAGCGTTTGTTTCGTTTTTGACTCCCACGGGAAACGTACACGCTCAATGGATCCTTCCTCCCGAGACAATCGGCACATATCCATCGGTTATTTCCCCATCAGGTTATCTCCGGCGACTACGTCTACTTTGTTCGTGGAAATACACTGTAGGCGCTCCAGCGTGCAACGGGGAAAATCGTAGGCCATGCAACGTTGGACAGCACCCTTTCCCACACGACTCGTCCGCTCGTTGTAAACGGTTTAGTGGTGGTTGCCACCGATGACGGACACCTAACGGCATTTTCGCTGGATTCACTTGAGCGTGTGTGGCGCTCTGAGGATCTGTCCGGGGCTTCGGCATATCAGACGCTTGCAACGCTTACCGCCTCACATGACGGAACGTCTGTCGTAACGGGATTTACTCAAATGCAATCGGGGAAGGGAAGCAGAGGAGATTTCGTTTGCGTGGACCTTACCGATGGCTCTATAAAATGGGCACTTCGTGGGAGTGAGGAACAAAAATCCAGCGGTTATTGCGGCAGCAGTGCGCGGCTGCGGGAACGGATTTCATTGTAGGAAATGAGTCGGGAGACGTGGTGCTTCTCGACGGGAAAACGGGATCGGTAAAGTCAAAGCTGAATCTTGGGAGCTCTGTGCGTGCGGGCGTGATTCCGTATCAGGTTAACTCAGAAACTCGAGACGGCACCTACAGTACGGTGACCCATGACGGAACCCTTCATGTCTTTGAAAAGCGCGGAAGTGAGCTTGTGGCTCGTGGCAGCGTGAAGTTTGCCGGCTCGTCTTCGTCAACTCCCACGATTGCCGGAGGAAAGGCGTTTGTGGGAGGCATGGTCGATTTGGAAGACAAAGGCCAGTCCGGCGTGCTTTCCGTTATTAATTTGGATACGCTTAAAATTGAGCGCACGGTTCATGCCGGTGAAGGCGAGGTCAACGGCGCACCCCTTGTCTCACAACAGGGCGAGAAGACCTACGTCTACTTTACGGTCAACGATCCGGTTGGTGGAGTGTGGCGATATGTGCTTGGAGATTCTGACGTGTCAGGACACAATACGTCGGATCGTGACGCGCTGACGCACATATATGTTCCTGAAGATGCGTATAAGAACTTTTGGGAACTTCGCCTGTCATCTGCGACGCACAAGGAAATCTAGTACACCAACAACTCAGGCGCGCTTTCTCACTTACTGCTGACAAAGAGGCTCGCACGATACGGATAATCTTCGGACGAGAAGAAGCCTTTCGGATAATTCCCACTAAAACACCTCATCAGATGCACATGATGGCAACGCACCGCATACGCCTCAGACGGAAATCGATACGGCTGGTACGATGTCACTCAAACTCCGCGCGTCCTTCTCGGCAGAGTGAGTCCCACTCAACACAAGAGCCAGAAAGTGGCACGCAAGGTATTCTCAGAGAGAATCATGCCATGAATACGTCTTCTGAGACTCAGCGACAGAATGCGAGCTTCAACGGACGATTCCAGAAAGAGAATCACTGCCGATGCGCGCCATTCTTGGAGGAACAACCGTAATTGCGCTTATGGGAATCTTCTCATATTTGTTTATTTCAAACTAGGAAAAATACCTTTTGAAAACGCATAAACGGGCTCTTTCGTCCTGAGCCAATCTTTCAAGAAGTTCTCGTTCAGGTCATCGAGAGTGCCAATCTTCATGATCTTCGCGGCCTTCGTAATCTTCGTGGTCGTAGATGGAGTCATCAGCGTCCGCAGTCATCGTGGCCCATGGCTATGGTTGTGTTCGGCTTCGTTCCACGAGGCATGCGTTTGCGACGTATCATCAAATTCAACCGTAGGAAGAGCACTCTGTAATGCTGCAAAAGACCATTCCCGGCGGGCATAATTTTTGCCATTGCATAATGAGTGGGTTTTGATGGAATCTCAGGCAGCTCGACTATCGAATCAAGATAAATCTCCTGAGCGCCATCAAGCAAATCCGACACTTTGCTCACTAAAGAGGATGTCGGAAAAGAGCTCCAAGGCCTCTTCGGTACTTTGAGCTTCCACAAGGCAGGGCATAAGACAGTAGTTGTCCTTATCGTCATTTGTATCGTTATAGCAATTGCCGACATAAATGATAGCGTACCCCATCTGTTAAACGTACTCCCTTAGAGTGTATGGCATAACGTGGGGAAGTTGGTTGAAAAAGTAGTTGCGGTAAACGGAGTGGCCGAGCGGCATGCGATGGCGCCTGCGCGGCGCAGCGGGTAGCCGAGTGAGGCGTGGATGCCGAGCGTTAAACAGAACGACCGATCTATCAGATCATGTTCATATTGGCTTGAACGGCCGAATACCAGCCATTGGGGTTTGCGGGATTGTATTTTGCCGCACCTGAATACGTGAGGTAGCCGCCGTATCCACTGGCGAGTCCGGCAACGTGGGCCCAAATTGCTTCTTCCCAAGATCCCCAGCTGAAGAGCCCCAGCCCCATGCGTTAGTGCGGCCTGAAGCAATAGGCTCCCTTGGTGCTCTGACGGCAGAAATTGCAGGCGAAGCGCGGATCAACACCGTACTCCCACGTGGCTTCCGCAAACGTTGAGCGCATATCCCGCTAAGGGCGACCCTGAAAGATATGCGTCAATTCTGCCGCTCCACTTTGAAACAAAAGCACTCTTTCCATCCGACCAATCAACGGAGTTGGAAGGATTGGAAGAATGAGATGAATCAGAAGAGTTATCAGGGGAGTTATCAGCGGAGTTATCAGACGAGTTGTCGAAGGTGCTACATAGTCGGTCTGCTGACCCTGATGCGTTGGTGAAGGTATTGTTAGATTCCTGAGCTTCTTTTTCTGCGCTTCAGCAATGGCGGCTTCTTCTTGAGCCTTCTCGCTCGCGCGCTGCTCTTCCATTTGTTTTGCAACGCATTACGGGCATCAACGGCCTCTGTAGCGCCTCAGAGGCGGCCTGCTTTGCTTTTTCAGCCTCGGCCATCTGAGCGTTGAGGTCCTTTTTGGTAGCGTCAAGTTCGTTTGAGAGATTGACCAGTGTTAATGGTTTCGGTATTGCGATTTGAGATGATGTTGAGATATTGCAGAGCGAAATCAGATCATTGAAGTTGTCGGTCGATAAAAATCAAATCAATAATGCCAAGAGACCCTGTTGCATCCGATAGGTATTTTGCGATAGATGCCGCAGCTCTTGAGCGTTGTTCGGAAGCTGGTTTTCATCTCTTGATACGAGCTTCATTGTCTTGAATCTTTTGCTGCAAGTCAGCGACCTGATTGGTTGCGTTGTTGTAGTCGTTGTTGCTCTTCTCGATATTTGCCTGAAGATCTTGAGAGACTCGGCATATGCCGTGTAAGGCATAGCAACAAGAGAAACGGAAAGAATACATACAAGCGTAAGGGCAAATACAGAACCTTTGATGCCGTGCATCCCTATTGCCGTGTGCCCTATGTTGTCCAAAAACTCAAAAAATACGATACCTCCGCGATTGGGGTTTGCATGCGTGGGTGCGCAATGACCTCTTCTCCGCTCGTGCGAGGTATCAAGTTACACGTTTTGAGGGGTATTTTGCAAGAATTGCAGGTGAGAGCAGTGCTGGGAGTGTCCAGGGCGGCTATAGGAAAATCCATATGGGGTATCTATAAAGCAGATTTCATGTCGAGAAGAACTCGTACTTGTCGGTACTTTACGCTTTGCGCGATGATGTACAAACAAAACGAAAGGAGTTGTGAAGTTTTTCAATCTTATCGTATCTGCGATATGGAATTGTTGAAGGCATAACGGAATGGCTGCCCATCTCCTCGACCGGGCACATGCTGCTTTTGAATGGATTTGTGCCGCTGAGCGTGTCTGCTGACTTTTGGGATATGTTTGTCGGTGATTCAGCTTGAGCAATCCTTGCCGTGTGCCATCTTTTTCCATAAACTCAACCTTTCTCGCCCCATAAAAACAAAAGAAGAGCGTCGTTGCACGTGGAAGTTGTGGGCAAAGGTCGTGGTGTTGTATTCCCGCAGCGGCAGTTGGTATTCCTTGGATAATTTTATTGAAGAGCGCTTGGCAGCCCTGTATGTCATTGCCTTCAACTCTTATTTTATATGGCTTGATCTTTATCCTTTGAGGCACATCGCGAGAAAGGTCGCCAAGGCAGCTCCCTGTGCAGCAGCCTCTACGAAAGCTACTATGCGCCTCTGAAGATACCGTAGTAGCGTCGCAGCGCCGATGAACAGGCACGTGTTGTTGACATTGATGCGCTGGATTGGAAGACGGCGTTTGGCATCGGCCTTTTCAGGTGCTGTCCATCATTCCGGGAACATCGCGTTCCGGAGCTACCATCATTGGCGGCTTGGTACTTGGATGTTCGCGCTCGGTTGCGGCTGAATTCACGTTTTTCTTGGCAATTCCCACGATGTGGGTGCTTCGCTCTGCGCTTGGTAAAGTTTTTCTTAAAGGAAATTCGTTTACCTCACCTGAAATTGCAATTTTGCGGTTGGCTGTGTGGTGGCTTTTTGTGGTGTCTCTGGGCGTTGTCCGAGCCCTCATGGGGTACGTGCGCAAACACGACTTTAAGCCGTTTGGCGTGTACCGCATCATCTTAGGTATTGCGGTTATCGCATACTTTGCCTTGTTTGCATAACGGCTTTCAAAAAGAATTGTTGTCCGCGCTTAGCGCTACACTCGTATCTCTATTGAGTGTCCTACTGAGTTTCTCCACGGATGTAATTGGAGCACTATGTCTGATGCGTCACAGCTAGATCTTTTTTCCGCCAATCCCTCGCGCCTGAGTCTTCAAGATCTTAACGCCGCTCAGCGTGAAGCGGTGTTGGCTACCCAGGACCGCTTTTGGTGCTTGCCGGAGCAGGTTCAGGCAAAACGCGCGTGCTTACCTATCGCATTGCGCATATGATTGCCGATGAAGGCGTGCGCCCCTGGCAGATACTTGCGATTACGTTTACCAATAAGGCCGCAGCCGAGATGCGCGAGCGTCTGGGTGCGCTTCTTCCTGGTGGTACCCGTGGTATGTGGGTATGCACCTTCCATGCCATGTGCGTACGTATGCTCAGAGAAGACTCTGAGGCCGTAGGCTTTGGTCCCAACTTCACTATCTATGATGACGACGATTCCAAGCGTCTGGCAAAGGCTATTATGGCCGATTTGGATATTGACGTTCGCCAGTTTCCCATGGCTTCTCTGAGGTCAAAGATAAGCGCCGCAAAAAACGCACTCATCACGCCAGACGATATGGAGCAGGCGGCATCGTCACCTGCTGATTATGTTGCCGTTCGGTGTATCGGCCTTGCAAAGCCGCCTCGAAGCGGGCGGAAGCTATGGACTTTGACGATCTTCTCGTCAAGGCGTTTGAATTGCTTTCCAAAAACCCGCTATTTTGATGCGTATCAGGAGCGATTCCGCCATATCAATCGTTGATGAGTATCAAGATACCAACGGCGTTCAATACGCGATTACCAACCTTTTAGCATCAAAGTATAAAAACCTTATGGTCGTAGGAGATGACGACCAGTCCATTTACTCCTGGCGTGGTGCTGATATCAAAAATATCCTAGCATTTGAGGGAGACTATCCGGACGCTCATGTAGTCAAACTCGAGCAGAACTACCGCTCAACGGGGCATATTCTGGGAGCGGCAAATGCGGTTGTCGCCCACAATGCACACCGAACCGAGAAGAAGCTTTTTACCAATGAAGGTGACGGCGAGAAGATCTGCGTGTATCGCGCGGCAGACGAGCGTGATGAGGGTCGTTGGATTGGCTCGGAAATTGAAAAACTTCATGACGGGGGAACTTCCTACGACGACATTGCCGTCTTTTACCGTACCAACGCACAGTCCCGTATTCTTGAAGATATGCTGCTCAGAGCCGGTGTTCCGTGTAAGATCGTAGGAGGAACCCGATTCTTTGATCGAGCTGAAATCCGAGATGTCATGGCGTATCTGAAGGTCATTCTCAATCCTGACGATGATGTGGCAGCACTTCGTGTGGTCAATACGCCTCGGCGTGGTATCGGTTCCACGAGTATTTCCAAAATTCAGAAATTTGCCCTCGACAATCAGCTGTCGTTTTTTGCTGCGTGCGAGGCGTGCATTGCTGAAGAAGGCCTGCTTTTCGCTAAGGTTCGTAAACTCGCTTGCGGAGTTTACGGGGCCATCGAGGCTGGCCGCACGATAGACGGAGAGCTTGACGAAGTCATTGAGGCAATAGTCGATCGATCAGGGCCTTATCCGTGCATATGAGGCGGAGCATACCATGGAGGCCGATGGCCGCATTGAGAATATCCGCGAGTTCTTTGGCGTTGCCGCTGAGTTTGATGAGACGCACGATGATATAGCAGAAACACTTGAGAGCCTCCAACAACTTCGCGCGGCGGGTGCTGATGACGGAGATGCGCAAACGGCCGATGCGGGCTTCCTACGCGGCGCAGACGTCGACTGCGACGGTTTCCAATCCGACGGCTGCCAGCGAAACTGGTTTTTTGATACGGCGGCATATGGCGCTCCCGATCATCCTTCCGTGGCTGCCCAGAAACTGCCGGCGTTTATGGAATGGCTGGCACCTCGTTCAGATCTGGACAGCCTTTTGCAGGATCAACCCCGCTGCAACGCTTATGACCATTCACCCGCAAAGGGTCTTGAATTTCCGGTCGTCTTGGTGGCGGGATGGAGAAACCATATTCCCGCACATCGCTTCCGATACGGGCTCGGCAATATTTGAGAGAGAGCGGCGTCTGCCCTACGTTGCCATTACGCGCGCACGCAAAAACTCCTACCTTACCTATGCTTCCACATCGACGTACGGATCCATGCAGGCAAATCCCTGTATCTCGCTTCATTTCGAAATTCCTTCTGAGCACGTGAGAGCTATAGGGCATCGTGGTCGTCGGATTTTTGGGCATCGGCTGGGAAAAGCGAGGGGACCGTCACGGTACGTTTGGCTCAGGTCGTGGCTCAGAGGTACGGCGGCAATGTTTTTGGTTCACGGACACGCTCTCACCGGCGGATCCTCTACGACTTCTTCGTCGTTTGCACTCGATACAAAAAGATCCTGTACGTGCAAAAGTAACATTTGAGGCGGGGACTCGATCTCCCATAAAACCTTTGGCCTGGGGATTGTATTTCAGCGGAAGGCGATACCATTGAGGGTTAAGTTTACTCGGACGAATAAGATTAAAAAGTTGATGAAAGGCTTTGCGCCCATCGTCAAAATAGAAAGTTAGGTAAGGATGCTCCGATACGAATCAGACAATTCTTGGTCTTGCACCTGCAGACTTTTTCTATCGCGTCGTATTTCTCGCCACGGTGCTATTGCGCTCATCATTGAGCACCTGGTAGTTCGCGTGTCGAGAAGAGCCTTGGATGCTTCACGGATCCTTCGGCTTCAATCTTTCAACGTTATCCGAAGCATTATCTGATGTTTGCCATCCTGTCCGTATTGCAACCTGTCTTTGGTCATGACAACCAACTGCCTTTGTTACGGCATTGGGCGTAAACTCCATTGCTCTGTCGTTTGGTTTGCAAGACAATCGCTTTCAAACCTTATTGATGGACTGGCTTATATGCTGGCGGGAGTCATTAAACCCGGCGATCATGTAACCATAGGGGATATTTCCGGTGAGGTGACGGATATAAACTGGCGTTCAACCATTGTGCGCGAGCGTACCGGCCGGGTTCAGATTATCCCCAATCCGGTGTTGAATAAAACCGCATTTACACACCGAACCCGTTGGGCAATCACAGACGTTGCCGTGCCTAGTTCTGGTAAAAGCTTACGGCAGATCTTGATGTGGTTACGAAAGAGATTATCGAGGTTGCTCAAGAGTTACTTGCCGAAAGTCTTGATCTTACGTTTCCGATTGAAGTTCGGTTTGAGAGCATTACGAACGTGGGCGTTCAGGCTCTCGTTCATCTTCACATCAGAGATTCGGTACAGGCAGAACCCGTGGCAGACAAGCTCGTGCGTGCTCTCGCCGGGCGTTTGTGGCTTGCGGGAGTGTAGTCCTAGCGTAAGAAGTGGAGTCTCGCATGAAAGTTGGAATTATTGGCGCCATGAAAGAAGAGGTTGCTCTTCTCGTGCGCACTATGTCGTCTGAGCGTGTCATATCTGTGGCCGGAAGAAATTTTTACGAAGGAAGTATCGGAGACACGGCCGTTGTGGTGGTGCAATCAGGTATCGGCAAGGTTAATGCAGCGCTATGCACACAGATTCTCATTGACCGCTTTGAGATTGATTGTGTCATCAATACAGGTATTGCGGGGCTTCGTTGATGATCTTATTGGGAGACGTCGCTGGTGTCGTCTGATTAGTGCAACACGACATTGACGCATACGCTGGGATATCCACAAAGTCAGATTCCCCGGCATTGCAACAGCTTTATTTCCAGCGGACACGGACTTGCAAGCAGGCGCTTGACGCGGGTGGAAAAGTCGCTCCTCATATAAAGGCAATGCAGGGGAGAATTGTATCGGGTGATGAGTTTTGTTGCAGATGCGTCAGCGCAGAGGAGCCCAGAAAATTCGGAGCGCTCTGCTGCAGATGGAAGGTTCGGCTATCGCACAGGTTGCATGGCTCAACGACCTTCCGTTCGTAGATTGTACGGCTTGGTGTCCGACAAGCTGGAGTCATCGTCTCAGCTTGATTATGCGACTTTTGAAAGAAACCGCTTCGCAAAAGGTGTGCCGAGATAGTTTTGCAGATGGTCAAGCAGCTGTATATGGATAACTGAGCAACGTGTCGATACGACTTCTTCAACTTGGCAAAAGACGTAGACAACTACTCCGGCAGACGGTAGTTTTTCTCGCCAAACGTTGTCTATTTCGTTTATTATGAGAAGGACAGAGCAGGAGTACTGGAGAGGTACCGAATGATTACCTTTGACGCTTCCTCGACATGATTGTGGCAAATCCGTTTCTTTGCCGTTGTCATTGTCCTTCATCGGCTGTATTTTTGTGAACGGTGCCACTTCGATGCGGCAAATGCCATTGCCGAGTCTGTCGGTACCGTTCTATTAAGGTTAACAATGCACAATGCCATGAGTGTTATCTGCAACTTTGTGGGTCTGGTGGTTATGTGGTATTGTTTCTACCGCGGTTGCAGACACCATCATTGCATGGTCGATTTTGGAAACCGACTCATCACCAGGCGTTGATTGACGCTTTGCAGCGGCTGCGTCAGCACTGTGACCTGGGCGGTGGCATGGGCACTTTGGCATTCCCCACTTCAGAGTCGCACGTCTTATCGCCGGTCTTACGGGAGCAGCTCTGGCGCTCCACGGCAATCGATGCAGTGAATTGGATGAGTGGAGGTAGGTCATCATTGGTCTTATCTTCTCAACTATTTCCGGCTTTATCGCCGGTTGGGTGATTGTCAAAATCATTCATGCAACCTGCAAAAAGCGTCAATCGAAAACGCCGACAGCACGTTTTGGCCCATCTTCAGCGTCTGGGTTCGGCGTTTGTTGCCATGATGCACGGAGCGCAGGATGGACAGAAATTTTTGTCTATCGCCATGCTCGCTATTGCACTTTCCGCCGGCGCAGGAACCTCCGGCACCGAAGTGTTTCCCTTTATGGTTACAGGTAGTGTGCGCTGGGCTTATGGCATTTGGTACTGCCATCGGAGGCCGCCATTATTAAAAAAAGTAGGCATGGAGATGCGTAAAACTTGAGCGCTACAGGCTTTCTGCTGCTTCCATCTGCCGCAGCCTCCCTGCTTTTGTTCTACGCTTACCGGACTTCCTGTTTCCACTCACTCACACCGAAGATGACCGCCATGATGGGCGCCGGTGCTGCCAAAAATACACGTTCAGTAAATTGGGGCGTTAGCAAAAGATATGGTACTTGCGTGGGTCTTTACCTTTCCGGGTTGTGGGCTTATCGGTATTTGTCTCAAAAGCTGCTTTTGATGTCTGTTCTAATCTGCACAATTGTTTGAGGTAAAAGATTGTCTCGTTGAGCTGAATTTTAGTGGAGGATTGTATGTTCGGTGAGCCTAAAGAAGATATTTTTTATACGCTGTTTAAGGAATTTGGGGCAAAGATTGTCGAGACGGCTGAGGAGTATTCAACCATTCTTGATGGGTACCCGAGACGGGGCTCGTATCCCACAGATGAAGGTCTATGAGCGTGAATGCGACGAAAAGTCTACGCATCATGAAAGAACTCTCTTAACTTTGTACTCCTTTTGAGCAGAAGACATCTCTGATCTTGCGCTTGGCCTTGACGACATTGTCGACGGCATGAATTCCGTATCCGAGCGCCTTGACCTCTTCAATGTTGACGAGTTCCGCAAAGAAGGCGCACAGCTTGCCGAGCTCACTCTCCGTGCGTGCATTACGGTCAAAGAGATGCTGGACCATTTGGCTGACTATAAGAAAGACCCCATCGTGATGGAGAAAGCAATCGCTGTGGCTCACGTTGAAGATGAGGGTGACCTTTAGTGCTCATAACGCTCTTCCGTCTCTTCCGCTGATGATGACCGGTCGCGAGACCGTTGTGCTGGTTGCGTATTTTTGACCGTATGGAGCAAGTTCTCGATTCCCTGCGACAGCAGCAGGTCATTGTGCGTTCAGTGGTTGCCGAAGAACGTGAGCCGGGGATCTCAGCGAGAAGCGCTGCTTTTGAAGCGCAGTTCATGCGGTTCAAAGGCGTAACTCAAACGGCATGGCTAGCGCGGCTCAAGGTGTAGCTCAGCACGTGGGTCTAAAAGCTAGGCTGTGATGTCACTTTTGAGCTGTGATGTACTTTTTCGCTTCAACCAGGTGCTGTGATATGATATGGCGAAGAAAACGGCTTTTTCGCTCATGAAAAGCAAGCGCTACACGCAGTCAGTCAAGAGTTGCCTTTCTGTAAAGTTCCCCATGGATTGAATGAGCTGTTGTGGTTTCTCAAAATCCAGTCAAAACTGTCAAGTTGGCCTCAGGTGGTTTTGCCCATACGTATAGACGGCGCGATGCAGATGGCAAACTATGCAAAAGCCGATTCCAGCAGAAAAGCTGATTCCGGTGGAGGTTTCATGAACGGTTTCAAGAGTTTTGTCTCGTTATATTTGGCGTTAGCAGGGGGCGATCTCTTGCGCTTTACTCTTACATGGTTTGGTCCATGGACTGCAATGCATCAAATCTTTTTGCTCAATGAGGTGACCCTTGCTGCAGCTTCAGGTGCATGATTATTTCGGTTGCCGGGTTTCACGTGTCTTTCTGATGGGCTCTGTCTTCGAAATATTCACTCACCACGGTTGCAACCCCTTGACGGAGGAGTTATTTCCCGGTGACGCGATGCCATTGCCTACAGGCCAAGCGCCGTTGCTGCCGGAGGAGATTGGCTTTTGCGATCGCGTGCGAGTAGATATACCCGCGGATCGTGTGCGGGTATCGGTATGAGTAACACTCAGGGAGGTACTTGACGTTACCGAAGTCGGCCCACGTCTTCACAGCCAACTTGAAACTTATTTGCGCAGTGTGTGAGATACGGTGGCTTCCCATTAATATAGCGTTTGTGGATGGGCAGAACTTTCGCCACGAGAAGACGCCATCGAAGAGAATTCACCAGAAGAACAGCGGATTCTTCTGTACGTAATCATCTGAGGTGTCTGATCAGCCTATGGTTTCAGCAGATCTGTCATTCGAGATTAGGGTCTCCACTGACAGCGGAGCATGGCGGATCCGAGACTTCAATTTCCGAGGAGGCGTAAAGGCACAGCGAATACGATTCAGGCGTGGATTCGCGATCATTTTCCCCGGTCACGAAAACGCCTGTTGGTGGTGTGTGCGGCCTGCTGACGGCTATCTCTTCTTTAATTTTGGGCTTTATGACGACTTAATTTTGATAATTGGTTATTGTCGGCGGTCTATCGGCCAGATATTCGATGAGTGCCGCAACGCTCATTCACAAAGTTTCGCGAGTTCTTTTTCTGATCGTCGTTGATGTGTCATTAATGTTTTGTTAACCGGTGAGGAGTTTTTCATGGTTGATGAGACTGTTAGCATCGAGATTGTTCCGCAGATGGACCGTCTGCAGATATTACAAAAGATCCGAACGCAAACCGAGTGCTGAGCTTTGCAGATGCCCAGGCTCAGCCTGATACTGAGCTCGCAGATGAGGATTCCCTAACGTTTTCCGATAGGGTATAGAAAGATCGCCGCCCTTTTCTCCTCAGAAGTAGACAGTGTGGTGGGAGCTCGTAGTAACTGGCTTAACCGCACAAGATGTACGTAGCGCAACTGATGCCGCTGGTGGGCGGAGTGTTAAGTGGCTCTGTGAAATGCAGTGCGCATTAATATTTTCGGTTCTTATTCGGCGCATACGCTCCCAGGGTTTTGAAGACGTGAGCAGGCGGTGTCGGCTCGCGCTACGAGTATGACGGGTCTTGTTGCCGGCATCATTTGCAGTCATGAGGATGTCCTGATCGGAAGAAGAGTACGAGCGGATGCGGGTTCTGAGAAAGCGGGAGAAGAACCGGCAAAAGATGCAACGAAAGACGCTACAAAAGAGGCAACAAAAGTCCAGGAGTAGGCGGAATTGTTCAGTTGCTCAGTATTTGCCGATGGACGCCTCTTCCGATGAAGAGACGTGTCGTATCGTTGATGAGGTCGTTGGCTATATTGCAAGAGTACCGGCGTGGAGTATTTTGTCGGACCATTTGAGACAGTCATTGAGGGCAGCTAGTGATCTTTTGGTATGAGTACTCAAGAACTGTCAGCTTTATTGGCGCGAAGCGGGTCTGCACTCATCGTTATGACATAGCGAGATAACTTCAAGTCAGAGGTGACGTTATGACTACTGGAGCATAGATAGAAAAACTATCATCCTGAGGCACTAATTTGTAAAACCTTGGATTCTTAAGTTTGTCAAAATGAGGCTATGATTCTGTGGCTGCTGTCATCTTATAGGAAGCTTATTTATGCCCAGAATTGTTTTATCTATTATTGGCGTATGGCAGATGAAAAACCAGGAAGCGTCAGCCTGTTGCACGATTACCATACCGTGTGCGTTTTACCTGCTGATAAGCCCAAAACTCGCAGTGGAGAACCGGAATTGATGAGGTTAGTGAAATTTTGTTGCTGTGGGAGTTCCGTTTGTTGTATGAGCTCAGATATCTTTTCAGCAGAATTCACTTGTTTATTATGTTGCCGCGTATAGATACCGTGTTTTCTTTTATTCCAATTATTGATGCGTTATGAGAATCAAAAATATAATGGTTCATTTTGAATCAAACCGCTGACGGTTTGATTGAGGATGAGAGGTTTGACTGAGTTTTATAGCAAAACCCACATAGTGTGCTGTGAGTAATCATATGGAGCCTGAATTTCATGCATTCTAAAATTTCTTTTCAGAGTGGGGAAGCTGATCGAATATGTGCTTGTGTTTGCTCTGCTCCAGCAATTTTTGCAGGGCTCTGACATCGATTCTCGCAAAGATCGGAATTGACGTGTAACCCAATCTTTGCAACCGCCATTCGTACCTGTCGTGGTAGTCGCAATGGCGTGGGTATTGTTTTTATCGACGGTGCGCGAATGGATAGCTCCGATAAGCCCCGAAAGCTGGCTCTTTTGATTCTCCAGGTCTTGCAACGGGAGCTAGTGGCTCTGCTCATTACTTGCGCTTTAAAAATTGCCGTGCAACAGACGTGGTGGTGGACAAACTTTCCGTGGTGATTACCTTTGAGTACTTGCTGCGGCGTTGCTTCATGAGCAACTGACTCTAAAGTCTGTCCTCGGAGCTGCTCTCATTACGGTAGGAACGTTAGTGATGGTAGTCCCAGTGGATATAACGGCCGCAGTTTCCGCTTTACGACATAATGAACCCCTGTTCAGCCATCTCACCGCTCGTTCTTCTCCGCCATAACGGAACTATTGGGGAAAATGAGATGCGACCAGAGTGAGAGCATGCGTCCCTAGCCTCCAGACTTGAGTTTGCACGTATCGGCTGCAGAGGAGGGCTTGCCAGTGGAACTATCCAAGGGAAGAAGGTTATCGCTGAGCGTCATAACAGGTTGTATATGACAACGGCGATACCGTCGTAAAGGTTTTTAATGGCAGCAAAACCCGCGGCAGACATTCTTAATGAAGGTTTGAATCTTGCTCGTGCAGAGCAAGTGGGCATTAACATTCCAACGTTGACTGGAGATTAGAAAAGTGGGAATAGCTGGTTATCGCTACGCTGGGTGAAGCGCCCACCCTTCGAGCTGCTCAAAGATCATCCGGAAAAGACCGAGAACTCACGGATAAGTGACGATCTGAACTTTCAGTCCACGCGCATCGCTCTGCGCTCCTTCCGCGCTAGAGGGATAAGTTCGCGCATGATCAACAGCATTCCCTCGATGCTTCGCCGAAGATGCTCGCTATGAGCTTTTTGATGAAGTTTGACGGCATGAAGAATCACGCGAAAGGTCTGCTCACGCGCGATTTTGTTCCGTCAAACTGTTATTATTCTCGAAAGAAGGGCCGAGTCATTGTGGATCGCTCATGTTACCTCAGGGCAATGGCGCTGCCGATTGCGCCACCACCTATTTGCGCCTGACGTGCTCAAACGATGAGAAAGAACTCTGCTGAGAAGTACATCGCTAAACACTGCAGAATACGGGCCGCACACGCGAATATGTGAAACGAATGGATGGGCATGTTGCAGCAGCTGAGCTGCCCCGTGGTCGTGTAGCATGACGGAGTTTGCCCGCTGTAAACGTAAAGACGGTTGCTAGGCCGGTCAGTGCGTACGCCGACCGAGGTATGTGCGACCCTACGCTCGCTGGATTTTGGCGACAGGTTCAAGCTTGTGAAGGATCGTCTTTACGGGATGCATCGAGTGATGCATCCTGTTTTTGATGAGGACAGCAGACAGTATGTATGGGAAAAAGACACAGAGATATCGTGCGTATCGCGCCCAGCTTGAGCTTAAAGTGTTTTCGTAGTAAGTCCATATGCAGACAACTTCAGCACTACCTCGTAGGTGATTTTCCATCTTTGAGAGATTGGTCCGGGAAATGACTCGGTATACAAGTGTGATGCTGGAAATATTATGCGCGTCGCGAATAAAAGCCCTGATAAGTTGCCAACAAGAGTTTCATAGCCTTGGCTGAGAGGCATCGGTACCCTTGTACTCTTGTGCATCTTTGCACTGGATCCTGCGCAGCCGGTTCTGCAAAATCACTGAGAAAGGATCGTGTCGTCTGAAGGAACTTTTTGGTTTAGAGTAGCAAATCGTGCTACACTCAAAAAGAAGCGGGAGCTGGCGCACGCCGGCTGGAGATATAGATCCATTGCGATTTCTGACCCCGAGCAGACTCTGCTCATACCCGATCTGGATAATGCCAGCGTAGGAATCATGTCATCTCCCGTCCGCGCGGCGGTTTCTGAGAGGAGATGACATGACAAAATTAAAACGAGTGCTTCTTGCCGGCACTAACCATTGTGGTATTGCGTTTGTGCTTTGGGCAAATCATCGTTACAGCAACATCACGTTCCAAACTCACCTCGTACCGTCTCCTTACCAAGTTTGCGCTTTATATGAGACGCAGGTCTTCGCGGTCTCACACGTTGCGATGCGCTGAAGAATCGCTTTTGGTCTTGCGGATTGGTGTGGCGCACAGGTTTTGTAATTGCGCGTGATGGATCGCTTTTGAAGGCCCCTCTACCACGCATTTTCTCCGTGCTCACGGTGTCGCAAACTATTCCCGTGGTGGCTATTGCGCCGCTTTTGGTGCTCTGATGGGGTCGGGATTTTCGCTGAACGGTGGTTCTGGGCAATATCCACCTTTTTCCCCAGACCGTGGCGCTTATATCGGCCTTCGGTCAGTTGACCTGACGTGATTGATCTTATGACCGCGGAGCGCACCGCGCAGATTTTCTCCGTCGCGTCAAACTTCCTGCTGCTGCCGTCGTTTTTCGGGACGCAGATCAGCGTGCTACGCCACTGGGGCGGTGATTGCGAGTGTGGCGGAGATATGGGCCTTGGCGTAGCATGACGCGTGCAGCTTTGCCTGCGATCGGATGTCTCGCGGCCATCGTAGTGGTTTCGCACTTTTCCGCTGTTGATGTGGCTTGCTGGCCTCTCAAAACGCAGCTTGCCATGACAAACAGAGCAAAAATAAAGTGAAAGGGAATAACATGAATCGTCGCTTCGCACCGACTCTTTCTCAGCAAAACTTTCTGCAGCGCGATGGGCTTCGGGCAGCCGGTCTTCTGCTTGATGCACGCCTGAGCAACTGGGAGTATTCCAGTGGCGAGAAGAACACCGGCCGAGCATGCCAAGATTACGTTTGTGCTGGATTAGACGCCGAACACCAAACCATACTGGTATCTAGGTGTGCAGGCGAGGTCAAAACCACGGCCTTGAGGCGAGATCAGCAGCCTCCGTGCGGACGGTGCTGATGCGCTGATTGGTTCGGGCGGCGCACAGATGGGCGTCTCGTATTGCGATTTTATCGCCAAACAACCTCGCTTCCGGAGCATCCGCTTCCGTATACTGCCGTGGCGGCCATTATCCAACATAACCTCTCGCATGAGGAGTCGCGAGTGATGACGGCATCACTGTCCGCGCGAGATGCAAAACCACACATACGCAACATGGAATCTTCCTGTTGAGCAGGCAACGGTTGCCCCTGTGGTTCAGACTGACGGTGGAGATCTCGAAAGCATCAAGATGGGCCGGCGAGGCTGACGATGAGGTTTTCGGGACTCGAAGCCAATATGTTTTGATACCGTGGGTCTCAGCAGTGGGCGGTTCAAAACGCTGAGGTGTCGGATTTCCACAACTCTATTTTCTCGTTCCAGTCGATTGATCCGGTGAGATCTATACGGTCATGGCTGCCAATGACGCGCGAGGAAGGACAATCCCAGCGGTGAAGAGCTTTCTTGCTGCAGTTAAAGAGGGCTGCGAATATGCTGTCCAATCCTGAGGACGCGGCCGACATTTTGCTGAGCGCCGTCCCGAGCTTGACCAGATTTGCAGCGAGCTGTAGTTCTGGCATCAAAGTATATCTGATGACGCTGAGAGCTGGGGCGATGACAAAACGACGTGTCAAAGTTTCTATCAGTGGCTCATGATCAAAGTCCCGACAAGCGAAAATTGACGCCGCAGGATTTACGCCGACCATCTGGCAGCGGAGCGACAAATGGGATTACTAGGCAAAGAAACTACGGCAAGACGGCGACCGACAGCGCTATGGTGGAGCGACGGCAGTGGCGGTGACCTGACGGCATCGATCGTCTCTGAGTTGGCATCTTTGCGCTTGCCTGGGAGACGCGGAAGCGCCCGTAACATCAGCCTCTGCGGATTGCCCCGTGAGCGGTGTTGTTTGGTCGGTCGTTCCGGCGCGAAAGACAACGCTTTACACGGCGCTTGCGGGCTGTGCCGCAACGGGTTCGTTGTGCACGGCGAAGACGTAACGGGCACGCGGACGCATTGGCTACATGCTCAGAAGGACTGCTGCCACACAAGCGCATCTAGACAATGCTGCGCTCCGTTGGTGCTCCAGGGTGTTTTCTCGACAAGAAGCTGCGCGCGCAAGCACAGTTCCTGGCACGCAGGCTTTGGGGAAGTGGCGCAGAGCTGGCCTTCCGAGCTGGGCTAGTGCGACAGCGTGCGGCTTTGGCACCAGCCTGACGGAACCGATGGGATTCTCTGACGAGCCCTTCGGCACTTGATGCGCTTACACGGCGAGAAATGCGTGAGGGCTTATGTCCGCGGTGGCTGAGATGAACATGTCTGCGCTGGTTACCACGCATGACGGATGTAGCGGTTTCCATGACGCGCATATTTTCGTGATGCGAAAATCCCGCACAGGCGTTGTGACGGAAATCGTAAAGGAGAGGTTAGCCGCAGCGGTCCCGGCAGCACTCCCGCTTTAGAAGGCAATTTGCTGATGCTCCGAATGGCGTTGACTCAGAAACCTCCATGAGTTTGAGCTCGACCGATGAGTTTTTGGCAGCAAAAGCGAGAAGTACTGAGGTTGTGTTTGTAAAAGCGCGTCTGGTAATCTGGTGTTGCCAGGTTGGCGCTGCTCAAATAGCGCCGCCCAAATAGCGCTCAGTTGCGCGCGCGAACAGCGCTGCGTCAAATATGCTGCAAAGATGGTCACTGCCGAACAGCGCCAAACTTGATGGCAAGTTGGGCATACTCATCAAATGCTTGCAGCAGTATGCGTGCAGCTACTACCTGAGCAGTCATGCAGTCACTGCACAGTTCGACAGTACTCACAAAGCTCTCGGTCTAGTTCCGGCAGCTCTGCAAAAGAGCAAAATGAGCAGATTTTGGAAAATCAGCGAGAAGAACTGCAGCATGAAGTTTTCTGTAGTCGCCTGGGCTGCGGTGGCAGTGACGCACAGAGAAACGCAGGTGCCCGATCAGTACCGTAAGTTTTGTGTTTAGTATATCCTCATGCCGCAATATCGATGAGGGTTTTGCTATCCAAAAAGCTCGGCGTCATGCAAGATCACGCCAGATATTGACGGTGGTGCAAGATCCCCATCTGAGGAGCAGCAGAGCGTCTCTATTTGTGCAATTGAGAGAAGATGCCGGAGCAAGATTTTTCGGTCGGCACGTATCTCGCCAAGCGTGTACCTCGGCTGCGTGTGAGCCGTATCCACCGCCTTTTCCGCGCAGCGATTCAACATAGCCGGCCCTAGCATATGAGAAATGACCTGCTGGCTGTATTTACGTGAGATATGTTGACGCTCGGAAACGTGCCATGAGACCCAACCGTCATGTATGGCTAATACCTCATAGAACGTACGCATACATGCCCTGGGAGAACATGTTTGCTATGGCTACTTACTGCCTTCAGCAGCACTTTGGTGCTGCCGCTCTGTGCTGCCGTCGCGCCTGCCACTAGGCTGTAACTGAGTGCTGCCAGCGTGCGCCATGCTAGCTGCGCGGCCCGCAGCTTTCCAGCGCGCGTGCGGCGCATTTCACATGCGGCGGGCGGCGTGAAGGAGGTTGGCATCTTCCAGCTTTTCCAGCACGGTATCGTCGGTCTCTCGCCACGTATCATGCGTCCGAAGAGCTGAGCAGAGTCAATGGCATCCGCGGGTGTGCGACCAACACATAAGATCGCTCACGATGCCGGCACTTTGCCTGTCGAGATGGCGCATCCATGACCGGTGAAATGCGGCTCGCAATGGTGCCGTCATCGGCAAGGCGAAGCAGAAAACATCAGGCTCATCTGCAAGAGGGATTGACGCCTTCATGCGTGTAGGTTGGATGCTCCATCCATACTTTCTAGTCAGGATGCGAGACGATCCATAAATTCGGCGTTAGCAAAGGTCGTTACCAGCCGCAGTCTAGCTTCCTCGCTGCAGCCCAGTCGTCATGAAACGCTAGTCGCCGTACAGCCCAGCTAGCCGCCAACACCTAGTTGCCATTAAAGATAGACCAGACGCGTGCAAGTCCGGAAACAGTTGAGTAACAATGTCGGATGCGGCATGCGAATGCCACACTTGCGCGACAGGTGCGGATTGACCAAGCGCGGAGAAGCGTCTCTCGGCGCAGTGATGACCGGCGCGATGGCCATTGTCGTTGTCCATGTCACGCGAATGGACGAAACGTCGCGTGGGTGGACACCGCGCATCGCGTTAGCGCGAGACGGCTCCGATGCGTGTCGCGTGCCATCGCGCGGTCCAACGATATCGCCGAAGTCCAGCCTATTAAGGCGCTCAGGATAGCGGCGAGAAGTGCTTCTCGCTTCCTAATGTTTGGGTTACCCAATCCTCAAGGTACGCAATGAGCCTCCGGTAGCGCCGCTACTCTGGCGCGTCTTGATACCCGCTGGTCAGTCTCTGCTGGGATGGGAGCCCAGACGGCACCGGGTTTCCGTAACGTGAATCGACCATCTCGTGCCGCCGGTGAGCGAAAGGAGGTGCATCTGCGCAGCATGTCGGCCTTCCCGCTGCCAGTGCATGCCGATGCCTCATGCCACACATCTTGTGCGCCGAGTAGGCACAAAAAGACCGCAAACTCGGCTTTTGTGCGAAACATCAACGAAGATGAGGCGCTGACTTGAGCTGGCGCGTCGACTACCATATACGCACCATAGCGTGCGCGCGCTCTGCAACAGGCAGAGATGATCGCTGGAAACCTGCGAGGACATTGATACGGAGGCAACTCGAAACACTCTTGCGCGCTCGGTGATTTTTGATTCAGAGTTTCTTCGGTGCAATTCCAAAGGCACTCATCTCATACTGCAGCCAGGACAAGGCGAGCACTGGTTTGAGCACAAATTTGCATGCCGGTTGGCTGCTGGAGTGATGCCCTCATGATGAAATGACAACGTCATCGCCGGTTTGAGCACGACGACGCCCAAGGCTTGATGCCATCGTATCGAGCGACCTGAGGCATTGCGTGTGTACAAATTCCCGCGGCTCATCGTGGGTGCCATCGGCATCTACTCCGTCTACCGAATGTAGCGCTAAAGCTGGTGCATCCTCGATGGCAGCAGCGGTTGCATCAACGGAAAGACGGTAGAGTGCGCGCGCGCAGTGGCGTCGCGCGTTTGCGACCTCGTAAAAGTGTTTCAGCGCTCAACAGACGCCACGGCGCGAGCAGTTGCAGCGCCGTCCAAATACGCCGCAATTTCAGGATTTCTGTTGCGCCAGAGGAAAATCCTTTTTATAGGTTGTCGGCAATCCCAGTCAGTTCCGAGGAGCCGCTCCTGCCAGCCTGCCCGCGCCATGCCCTGTCGCCTCCAAAGGCTGCTCTCGGTGGCACTGTCAAAGTGCCGCGAGCAACATGTCGGCCCCTGAAGACCTCCTCAGGCGCGTCAACCGCAACGGCGTGAGAGAGTGCGGTGCGCATGGTACTGATGGCGTTCTGCAGAGCGCGCACTAAAAGCGAGCGCCCGCTTTGCGGCGAGAAAGACCGCGAGCCTGCAGATATTCAATCTGCTCAGAGACAGGAGCCGATGGTGGCATTCGTGGTTGCCGGCGACGCTATCCCCGTCACAGAGAGAATGACCGGCGTGGTTTATGGACACTGCCATCGCTCAAAAATCTGGTCACCGTTTTCGGCCCTGCTGGTTTGCTCTCGCATCTTTTTGAGCGATGATATCGATGGTGGCGCGCAGTTTTACGCGCAGAAATCGTCTCAGAATTCCTGACTGGCAATTTCGGCACGCGCTATGCGCATCCGCGCTTACGGAGCTTACGTAGTTACGTCGAGTAGTCTTCGTGTGTGGGCGTGGTAAAGGTTGTTCAGATCTGGCGCGAGCGGTTGCCGTCGCAAGGCTGTGACCGCAGTCCCATGCCGACGCCGCCTCCGCCAAGTGCGGCCGGCAGCGTCACAAACGGCATCTTCGATGAGCTTCAATGCCGACATCTTTGATGCTGCTGGTCATCGCCAACACAGATTTTCGCTGCAAGATGTATGCGTGCGTGTTTCTGTGCAACGATATGCGCACGGGAGGCGGCGCTGGTTGCCGGAGCGTCAGCGCATTGGCTTTTGCAGCCGGTGTTATCGGCCAGTCTCGGTGTTCTCGCCGGTGCGTGCGGACAACGACACCGAGCGAGCCTTCCTGCACCCTCACGCATCAACGCCGCCGGTACCCGCGCATCGCTGTTTCGACGGCTGAGACGGAGGATGACAATCGGCTCTCTTTGCGCGTGGTGTGGAGCAGGAACCCTATGGTAGGTGGGCCTCAAAAGACTCTGCAGAGTCTGGTGAAGTCGGTAACTCGCGCAGTGCCACTACCAGAAGTACGTTCAGCGAGACGAGCGAAGATATACCAGCTCCTGCATCAGGCGTTGGGACGGTCAGTGCAAGCAGAGTTATAATGACAGACGGTTCTGCTGTTGGCGGCAGAAACGCGGCGGATTTGATACGGATATGCCTGGCCGTGCATAGCACAGTCGTAGCCAATCGCTTCGATCTCGAGCGCTTTGAATGAGACTATTCATCTCACGGCATATTCTCATAGGAAAGTTCCTTTGAAACGGGATTTGCAGTCATTTCACCACCATCAGTGCGTGCTTCAGCCCCAGAGCAGCCACGACCGCAGGATGCAGGATACGGTGCCGTCAGCCACGCGCGCGATGGTAGCCTCTATGTCCAACTCGTGCGGGTAGCGTTTTCACGTCCATCTCGGGATGGTGGTCCGAACGGCTGATGTCAGTCCAGCATGAGTGATCATTGACAAGAAACGGATACGCGTGCGTTGGCGGCTTTGCGCCCAATACGTAACGGCAGAGCGGAAGGTGGCTGACGCCACTCGTCTTCGGAGATGGATTTGCATCAACCGATGCCGCGGCTTGTCGGCGCCGTTAACGATGACCCTTGCAGCCGGCGTATCCAAACTCCTGCGGCACTTCGGGCAGCAGGTAATGCCACGGTAAAATCGCAGTTGGAGCGGTCGCTCGCTTGAGGAATGGTAGGACGGATAGAGATACGAGACGTGGTCTCTAAAAGAGCCGGAGACCCACTCCATGCGGCACCGGAGCCAACGAGCGCGCGCTTTGTAGTTGAGGTTGTGGCATACCTCTGGACCAGTTTTCGATGGTCGAATAACGATAGTTCCGTGCTGCGTCTATACTGTAAAAAGCTCAACGGCTCCCGTACGAAGATTGGCGGCATAGTATTTCGTGCAGGTAAACAGCCCTTCACTGAAGTGCAGGTCAGCGCTCTTCGACAATACGAGCGTGTGCGTTCAAACTGTCCGGCGCCCTGTGCGTTCAGGGCGAAAAGAGCTTTGCAGCGATAGTCAAGGCTCACGCCGGCGGGCGCAGCATAGACAGCGATCCGCCCGACCGTACGGCATATAGTGAAGTGCCGCACTGTGGTCTGGTGGGAGGGAACGAGGCACCGAAGTACTGCTGACCCGCCACGCCCCACTCTGACCGCGTGCGCACCGGCAATGCGTGTGTAGATAACGCTGTTCGGCAAACTCTCTTGCGCATGTTGTGAGATAGACGATCTCGAATCGTACCGCGCCCTTACGCCGGGCAAGGCTCTCCGCTTCCGCCTGGGATGCCCAGCACGCTCAAAGGTGTCGCGAATGTTCGGGAACATCATCCCAGTTGTTTGACTGCTTTGGTCTTTGGCGAGACGTACGTGAAAATATGATCCATATCAAGACCGGTGCAATGGACGCCCCAGTTGATGCGTCGCGGTGTGATAGGGTTTCCAGCGCCGAAAGTCGGAACGAAAGCATCCATTCCGGCCTTCGTCTGCCGCTGAAATGGTACGTGCACTCCTGAGCGTGAGGCCGTCTGCGTAACGCGCCTCAGACTCTTCGGACTTGGTGAAGCTACAATAGAGCGGTTAATATCAGCGACCTGAGACCGCTTTGTCTCGCGCACTGCCGACACCGCTCGTGCACTTCGCCATTCTCCTCTTTCGCAGCCATGTCTTTCAAACCGCCTTCCAAACCCGCTGCGATTAATCTCTGTCACTGCGGGAAGCCGACCATCAGCTACCAGATGACCCTTTAACCATGACGTACGTGGCCGATCCATTACACGTGGCAGCCCAAGAATGCGCGCATTGTGGTAGTCACGACCACCAGCGAGCCGTTACAGGACGTGCGGGGCGCTACCACGAGAAACGACCGCGTAAAGCTGCATCACGTCCAAGCCGGAATCGGTTTCATGCCGGCGAATGGCAAAGCTACGGCAGAAGCAGAAGTTGAGCATCTCAATCTTTTCTCGCCACGCTGAAAAGCCCACGTTCAGCTCACACGCATCAAGAAGCCCTGGTCAAGTTTCTGCTTCGGTCGGAAATTTCTCCGACGCGCCACGGAAATTGCGCGCGGTTGTTTTGAGCCCCGGACGCATTTGCGCACGTACGTGCAAAAGAGGGTAGAGGCACCGCGAAATCCAACCGGTGACTGATAGGAAAGAAAAAGTACCGGCAAGCGAGCGCTTATCGGGAGAAAAAGTCCGGACGTCTTTGGGTTGTCAAAACAGGATGGTACCTGAGGTGCGCTATGTTGATCCCATAACAACGCGGCCAAGCGTTGATTTGCTGGCAGCTGCTTTGCCCCATAAGCCGGGTCTCACCAAGGCCGATTGTGGGTTAATGTCATGCAGGATGGGCTTGTCCCTCTGTACCTGCAGAAAGTACCGCTCTATGGCGGGAGAAGTTCATCTGTCATATATCTCTCCCGTATCGTTATGCACAAAACCCCGGGTCGGTTAGCGCACATGTATGGCGATTGAGTCATACTCAAGGTTGACTTAATCTATACTAAATTATAGGAATTCAAAACAAGTCTCCCGGCGTAATTTATCGAATCCTGTCGTAATTTATTGAAAATGAAAGTGATCTTTTGCGCAACCATTTTTGTATGCGGGTATACTTTCACCATCTGTGAATTGGTGACAGGAGGATACATGGGCAGCAGCGAATTCAGGGTACCGAGGATCTGCATGGCGGCTATATGCGCTCGTGGGAGCGTGCAAGATATAGCGCGTCATCTATTTTGGTACGTGCATGGATTTGATCGTATCGAGACACCGGCCATAGAACAGTGGATACCTTTGTCCATGGCATTGTGAGTCACCGATGTCGTGCGCAAAGAGATGTTCCCGTGTGTTTTCCTGCGCGCTGTGCGGAAGATCTGCATGGCCTGCGCGAGGCGGATTGAAGCTCCCGCCAGCGCATGGCCATGCGTCCTGAGGGAACCGTCGGCGTCGTAGCTGTGCGGGCAGTTGAGCAGTTAACTTTAGTGCGCGCAAGTGAGCTGCTCGGCCAAGATGTGGTCTGCCGAAGCTATGTTTCGCGCGCGCGCGCAAAAGGGCGGCTCCGTCGTTCCACCGGGCAGGTGCGTTGAGGGTTTTGGCGCGTCGGATCTCGCCGCGATGCCGAGAGAGTCCATCATCATGCTCATGCAGCCTTTAAAGAGCTGGGCTTTGACAGATCTCGCCTGGAAACTCATGCGATTAACTCCATGGGGATGCTGAATGCCGTCCGGCATATCGCGAGAAGGTCAAGCAGTTCATTCTTTCGATCATGCGACTCATATGTGACGACCGCATTGAGCGCGCTGGAGATCAATCCGCTCCGTGCCTTTTGATCACGAGAGCTGTCAAGCTGTCATGAAAGACGCCTCTCATTTCCGATAACCCTGCGACGACCGCCGAGCACATTACGAGCAGGTCAAAGCATATCTTGATGCAGCCGGTATTGCGTAGGTTGAAGATCCAACGCTGGTGCGCGGTCTCGATTATTACACGCGCACACGTGAGCTGAGGCGTTGGATGCGGGCGTCGTGCTACGGTGTGGCGGTCGATACGATGGTCTGTGCGGAGCTTGAAGGGTGGAAAGCCTATCGCGCGCGTTGGCTTTTGCCGTCGGTTTTGAGCGCATCATGCTGGCGCTGGAGTGAGCAGGGCACTTGAAAACGGATATCGCAGCCCTTGTTGCGTGGTACGCTGCACACCTCTGCCGAAGAAGCGCGTGAGGCATTTTCTCGTCGTACCTGCACTCGTGGTGCCGGTATCCGCACGCAGCCGATCGCACAGGCCGCCTCTCTCAAAGCTCAGTTTCATGCAGGCGGATAAAGCTGGGAGCAAAGCTTTGTGGTGCTGCCCGATGAGGTAGCTGCAAGGGTGGCGACTTTCGAGACATGACAACTCACGAGCAGATACAGGTTCCTGCGACGATTCTGTTGAAGAGGTGCGTCAGCTGCTATGGCGTAGCCTTGAGACTTCCGCTCAAAATGGCGAGAATTGCCTAGAGATTTCGAGTGGTTGGTGCGGACATGAGTATCTGTACTGACAGAGGCCCAGACGACCAACCTGATCTCGTTAGGAGTAACTCATCTTAAATGCTTAATCCTTCAAACCAAGGCCTTCTCGACATTTTTCCAGCAGTGTGGATGTGGAGGCACAATGACGTATGCCGATTCGGACGATATATTTAATGAGAAGCACGAGCAAATTTCAACGCCCTGTGGAAAAATGGCTAGTGGTGAATCAAACCACCACTAAACGTGCTCAAATCCCGAAAAACGCACCACTAAACATCAAGCTCTCGAAAACCACCACTAAACGTGCAGATTCCAGCGAAATTCGGAAATATTTTATTTAGTGGCGGTTTTCAAAACAGAGCGAGGTAAGAGCAGGAGCAAGAGGAAGCAAGCAGAAGAGCGGTCTGTATCTCCAAAGGATCAAGAGAAAGCGAAGCTTGAAGTTTAAAATAATAAACAGTAAAACGCTTGAAAAGTTCAGCAGAGCCATCTAGTATGGCTGCACATAGCAAAACCTCTGCCGGCGTATGCTGTTTGAACTCCAAGCACCTCTCCACATTGGCTCCTTTGCTGCGTCTGTGCTGGCGAAGAAGATGCCACATCATCAGCAGAAAAGTCCACATGAGTGAGCGCGGCGGCAATTGATGTTCGGGCGATGGTGAGCCAAATGGAAATTCCTAACGACCACAGAGGCAGCAGATACATGATGCCAAAGCAGAAGGCTCATGGAGGGCGCACCAATAGCGGAAAGTACTGAGATGTTTGAGATGGACCGGAACCAAAGGGAGCTAAGATAACGGCGCTATTCTCGATATCAAGGGCAAGCGCGCTTTGAAGATTTTTCCGTATGCTCGCGAGTGCTGTTGGTCAACACGATGGGCAAGTGCTTTGAGTACCAGGAGCACTCATTGAAGTAAACATGCTGGCAATGGGCGATGTCAAGAAGGGTGGTTGACTTATCGCTTAGATCAGCGACCATCCTCGCACATACGTCGAAGACAGATGCGTGCTTTGAGAAAAGACCTGCGTAATCTCTTGAAGAAATAGCTACGATAACACCACATTCAGCATCGGTAGAAACACCCAGCGCCACTGACCATGTTACGACGGTAGCTCCCGGAGCTCGTAGACTCAAAAGCAGCAGGATCTGAGGAGCTCCAGGATGGGAACGCTGACTAAAGATACAGATGCCGCAGGCGAGCAGGAGGCTGGAGCATGGTAATAATGACATCGACCTTCACGGGCAAGAACAACTACCAAAATGGCAGGTGCGAGCGCGACCCATGGAAGACGAAATAAGCGAAAAGAATGAAGTTACATCAGGTACGGTACCCGATCCACCCATAAACGTGTCCCATGCAACATAGATGAGACAGGCATTGATGAAGGAACTACGCTGGTTCGGAGCATGCGACCGATACTGACAGGTTGGTGTCGGTAAGCCAGAAACCAACATGGCGCTTGTGGGACACGGAGAGCAGCGGTCACCAGCAGCTGCCGGCAAGCACTGCTCCGCCAATGAGTAGCTCGTTTGCCAAGGCGCGGCCTATCGACATGCGAGATAATGCCTAGTGGTGGCGGTTGAAAGCGGTGCCGATGAGCATGGACACATGAACACTAAAGAGAAACGTGCCAGTACAAAAACCGAGGTGAGAGCAGGTTGATGAAATGCTGACGATCTAGAATGGTCGGAGGTCGCCATGCGGCGCTCATGGCACCGACAATGGCGAAAGAGCAGTAACGGACTGGACCTCTCCCAAATGGATTTTGCTGAGGCGCAAAAGGGCTTTGCGGAAATACTACGGAAATACCGTAGCTAAAAAGAGGGCAAAACCCATAAGTAAGTGTATAGATGAGGGGAAACAGACAGGACGGTGGATAATAAGGAGTACGGCGAAGGTACCGATAATCACAAATTCTGTCATGCAACCAACTTCCTGAAAAATCTGTCCTTCACGGTATAGCGTACGTGCTCAAAAAGATATGTCTAACTGTTTTCATTGGTCATTATTACAGGTAAAATTTGTGCTATCGTGAACTGGGGAAAACGATGGAAAGGTTCTGAAAACTTATACGAGGTTGAGACAGTATTTGGTGAGATATCATGAATTTTCAAACCATGGACTATTTTGTAGCGGTAGCTGAGGAGCGAAGTTTACGCGAGCGGCCGAACGGTCTTAATGTGACGCAGCAGACTCTTTCGGCGACATTGCACACCGAAAAAGAGTTGGGCACGTTGCTTGATAGAAGTGTGCCACCGACGCTGAGCGCATGCAGGGAAGAATTTCTGAGAAATATGCTCGTCGGTTTCAAGCAACCAGGCGTGCGATGCGCCAAGAATTCAGAGATATTTCAGGTAATGAACGCGGTCGCTCTGCGAGTGGGAGTAACGGCAACGCGCGGGCACATCATCATGCCGCGCTCAATAGCGGCTTTTCAAAAACAGCACCCTCTCATTTCGATTGAGTTGCATGAAGGGGAGAATGACCAGCTGGTAGAATGGCTGTCGGGTGGTCAACTTGATCTGGTGGTGGCAACCATTACGGGTCCCGCATACGATTTGGTGGTCCACGATCTTTTTCTCGAGAAGATCGTGCTTGTGGTGGCTCACGACCTTTTGCGTGAGCTCTATGGAAACGACGCCGATGCGATAGTGGCCAAGGTTGAGAAGACCGCGAATCTTTCACCGTTTGCCGACCTTCCATTTTTGACGGTGGGCAAGCGTGATGTTGCGGGCAATTTGGCTCGGCAGGCATTTGCAAGCGCAGGCATTAACCCGCATATCAAAGTCATGTCTCGAAATTCGGAAACCCTCATGGCACTGGCTGTGCGTGGTGTAGGTGCCTGCTTTTTGCCGTCTGAGCTGGTGGCTTCAACGTTTACAAAACCGCAGGATGCGGGCTTGTGTGTTATAGAACTTGGTAAAAGATATGACCTATTCCGTAAGCGTTGCGTGGAGAAAAGCCGAGCACGTGTGGAGTGCCATCACATCTTTCGATGAGGTGCTTAAAGAGCAGCTTTCCGAAGTGACTTCTGAGGCGAGTGTCTAATGGATATCATCTATCAAGATAGCTATATTCTGCGGTTAATAAGCCTGCAGGTATCCATCCATAGCGACGGTACCTCGCACGCGGCGAACGCGCTGGCATGTGCGCCGCCGAAACGCTTTACCGATCTCGCCCGCGTTTATCTTGAGAACAATGGTTGTAGTACACGGCGCAGAGATGTGCAGACATTGCATCGTCTTGATAAGGACACCACGGGCATTGTGCTCTTCTCATCGATAAAGAAACCCAGCCGCTGTTTGATGAGCTCATGCGAAGCCGTAATGTACGCAAGACCCTATCTTGCGGTGGTGAAAGGGAATTTCGGAAGGAGAACAAGACATTACGCTGCCGATCGGAGAGATCGCCATGACGCAAGACGGATGCGCGTGTAAAGACGGAAACTAGCTCTGACGCATGTTCGCCGCGCTTGAGTACAACGCCGGGGTCAAAGCACGCGATCGCTCATGCTTGCCGAGCTGGGTACGGGAAGAAAGCATCAGATCCGCGTGCTTCTCGGCCTAGGTTTTCCGATTGTGGGAGACGGCTTTAGGTCGATTGCGAGAGACGGCATGCAAAGGGCGAGCCCCTTCCACAAGGACACCGCTTTTCACGCAGGGTATCTTATGCTGCATGCCTACGCAGGCTTTCGTTTATGCATCCGGTGACAGGCAGGTCTCTGTGTTGAAAAACGGAATGGCCGTCGCGTTTTACCGGATGGGCGTGCAGAATCCGTAAAAGTCAGTCATGCATGAAACATGTGTCAGAAGTCGTTGTGCGCACACTGAGTTAGCTTCAACCGGTGACGTGCGTACGGTTAGGTAGACGATTTATCGGTCGTGTGTGAGGATACACTGCCGAAGACAAAGCGAAGTTTCATGCCGGGTACCATGCGTGGTGTGTACACTAACTATACGGAGATTCGCCGGAAGGTGTTTCGAGAGGTTTCTAAACTTGCGTACGAGAGTGGCGAAAGCCCCTCGAAGTGGCTCACAAGATGGAGCACCTTCCGTCACCATTGTTCCGGGAGGGATTGCAGCTACCGTGCAAAGTGTTGGAGCGCGCGGTAGCGGGAAGCGCGTTGCGCAGGACTGACTGGGCATGCCCATGCAGGCGTCGACCATCCGAGCAGCTGGAGGTATCGAAGGCGTGTTCCGAGGTGTGCACTATCGCCTCCGCTGATTAACATCATCAAGTTTGCATGTAATGCCTGCGAGAACAATGTGTTTCGTGTCAAAACGCCTGCCAGGGGTTGTCTTGCGCACCCGTGTCGAAAATCTGTCAAAAGGCGCCATCAGCTTTTGGTCACAAGAAAGCTTTTATCGATCAAGAGAGGTGCATCAAGTGTGGTATGTGCGAAAAGGTTTGCCCCTACCACGCTACTGCATCACCTTCGCCCCGTGCCGAGGGCTTGTGGCATGCACGCCATTGGCTCTGATGAGCATGGTCGAGCCGATGACGTACGAGAAGTGTGTTTCTTGTGGGCAGTGCCCTGTCAAAACTGCCCCGGCGCCAGTTGCCGATAAGAGCCAGATTTTCGCGGTTATTACCGCGCTATCAACCAAGGTAACGAGGTCATTGCAACGGTGGCTCTGTCGTTTGTGGGGCCAGTTTGGCAAGTGAGCGGTGCTCGGCAAGCTCCGCGAAGCGTTCACAGCTTGGATTTGCAAGCCTGGAAGAGGCGGGTCAAACTTCGGTGCCGATACATGTGTACGGTGCGTAGTCGAAGACTTTTTGGACGAAGTTTCGAAAAACTTCCGTTTATGGGAACAAGCTGTTGTCCGTCTTGGTCGAGCTATGGCAAAGATGGAGTTTCCCAGACAATGCGGATGCCATCAGTGGCGCTGACCCATGGTTTTGTCGGCACGCCTGATTCGCATAGAACCATCCCAAAGCGCGATCGTGTTCGTGGGTCCATGTTCTGCTAAGCTGGAGGCGATGCGTCGTTCCGTTAAGTCAGGAGGTTTGAGTTTTGTTCTGACGTTTGAGTGAACCTTGGCCGGCATGATGGAGGCAAAGGCACTGCGTTTGAGGTCGCTTGCTGACGGCAAGAGTGATGAAACGTATCCTCACGTGACGGTCTGCGGTTTTGCTTTCCGGCGGTGTTGCCACGGCAGTGGTGAATGCCATTCACGATAAAAGCGTCCCGACCTGGAAGTTAAGGTCATGGCCGCAGAAGGGTCTCTGACAACCTGTCGTCGCGATGATGAAAGATGCGTGAAGGGCACCGTGTCCAGGTTTATCTGCTGGAGGGTATGGCGTGCCCGGAGCTGCGCTGCGGTGCGGCACCCTTTTCCGCTATCAATCAGCGCGTCCGCCGCGGTCAAACGCTACGACAAAAGACGAGACGCAAAAGACGTTGCGACCAAAAGCGAGTGGTCAATCCGCTCCATTCCCGAGCTGGCCGGCTCCGTCTCTCCTGAGGTTGAGATTGCCGAGGTCAGTAGTTCCGCAAACTCAGGCAATGAGGATTGGACGGTCGAGCGCTCATGTCTCCGGGCAGATGCCGCGGTCGTCAACGCGAGCTGTACTGCTGGTCGCTTCAGCGAAAGCGGTACGTGTGTGAGCAGGTTTCGAGAGCTGCGCGCGCTTTCTGCGGCGTGAAGATGCGGTCTGAATCGCATTCTAGTCCACCGTCTACTCAGCATGCGCTGTAAATGAGGGTGACTCACGAGTCCTGAGTCACCACTACTACAGGTTTTGCGAAAGCACTCGCAGTGCGTTGACGGGTTTAGTGACTCGAGTTTTGTCGCAGCAAGGTGAGCTACACGATGCTGAGTGGTGCAGCTAGCGATGTTTTGGTCAGTTTCAGTGGTGAAATCATAGTCGCATTCTAAATCGTGTGATTACGACGTATTAAAGATCCGGCCGTAAAGACAAGAGTCGGATCTTTCCGAGTCAAATAGTTAGTGTCTGACTATAAACGAGTTGAGTCAGATTGCAGCTGCTGAACCAGAGGATGCTACTTTTTCTGGGTCTTTAATGGACGCATAGAAAGTGGCATGTGAGAATACGTCTTTGATAGTTTTGCCGTTAACAAAGGGAAGGCTTAAAAACTCATCGACCGTAGGAACGAGTTCAGAGCAATCAACGAAGTGATTCTTGGCATTACGAATACTGGTGTCTTGTGCACGCCATGCTTCAAAGTTAACGTCTGTGAGGGTAGTACACCTGGTTGCCAACCTTCATATATACTGAATGATGATTGTGCAGGTAGTTGACCAGGTCCTCGTAAGAGATTTCAAGTGCCTCAGAGCTTTTCTTACCCATGATGCTATCCTTTCTTCGTAGACGGCAAAACCATCCTGTGGGACGCACTTTCTTTGAATATACCGCCGAGTAGGCTTTGATATTCAAACGTTTTTCAATTCATCGGCAAGCGTAGGTTTTTATACGGTAGACGTATGCCAATATATCAGATACTTGCTCTGAGCTATTTCTCTGGTAGAAGGATTGCATGACCATTTCGTCAGCGGTATCTACCAGTGTGGTTGCTCCTGCGGCGAGAAGAACCTCTTTGTCCCTAAAGCCCCAAGTAACGCTAATGCACGGCATATCGCTGTTTCGTGCGGTTGCGATATCAACCTCCGAATCGCCAATGTAGACGGCATCTTCCGGAGCTACGTCAATTTGTTGGAGCGCAAAATGAACGGGTTCTGCATCAGGCTTGCGCTTAAGATTGTCGCGTTGACCTAAGGCAAAGTCGAACTTACCAAAAAGAAATGGTCCATGAAGATCTGCGATGGCAAAGTCAGGGTTTGCTAGAAACGACAGCGCACTTTACGCCCGAAGCGCGAAGCCGATCGATGGCATCGACCACGCCGGGATAGGGGGCGGTGGTGTCAAGGCTGTGGTCGGCATAATGTTCTTTAAACGTTGCAAGAACTTTCCGACAGAGCTCATCTGGGGTTCCTTCGGGCACCGCATCGTGGATAAGTTTGGCAACTCCATTGCCAACGAGGTGCTTGATCTCGCCAACCGTATAGGTGGGCATGTCGTATTGTTTGAGAGCGTAATTGGTTGCCCATGCAAGGTCAACGATGGTATTGAGAAGTGTTCCGTCAAGATCAAACACTGCAGCTTTGTATGGCATGGCAAAACCTCGTTCTTCTCGGCATGGCAGAAAAATCGGCACGTGCAACCGTTGCAGCAATTACGCCATGCAACGAACGCGCATCCGTTGCGGCAATCACGCAGCCGTCGGCGCAATCGCGACATGCAGCAATCGCGCAACCGTCTGAAACGTAACAATTGCGTAAAACCGTTACCAATATAGTAGTTGCTCGCAAAGATGTCACCTTTGCGGAGTACAATGTCATCTTGGTGCAAATGTGTGCCGTCTACACACGTTTGCCGTCTGCTGAGCGCTGTCCGATTTGACACAGGACAGCAGAGACGAGAGGATTTTTAGTGGATACATCCAACTCAAGCGCCATGCCAACGACACAATCAAAATCGATTTCGCTCAAGCCCGTCAATCAGCATAGTATGCACACACATACCTGCGGAGAATTGCGTGCCGAGAATATCGGCGAGGTTGTTACGCTTACCGGCTGGGTTTGGCGCCGTCGCGACTTCGGTGGCCTTGTCTTTGTGGATCTTCGTGACCGAGAGGGTTTGACACAGGTGCTGTTTGATCCCGACGTGGCACCTGAGGCATTTAAGACGGCCGAGGGCATCCGCCCTGAGTGGCCGGTTTGCATCACGGGTACCGTTCAACATCGCTCCGAAGGTCAGACGAACGAATCGCTGGCAACCGGTGAGATTGAGATTTTAGCGTCTGAGATTGAGGTGCTGAACACCGCTCAGACACCACCATTCCAAATTGAGAATCACATTGACGTGAACGAAGACCTGCGCCTGAGGTATCGCTACGTTGACCTGCGCCGTCCGCGTATGGCTCGCAATCTTCGTCTGCGCTCCGACTTTACCTTTGCGCTTCGTGAAGCCTTTCACAGCGTGACTTTTACCGAGTGGAAACTCCTGCGCTTTTAAGTCAACGCCCTGAAGGTGCGAGATTTCTCGTACCCTCACGCATGCAGGGGCAGCTTTTATGCGCTTCCCACAGTCCCCACAGCTCTTAAAACAGCTGCTGATGATTGGCGGTGTGGAGCGCTATTACCAGGTGCCAAGTGCTTCCGCGATGAAGACCTCCGCGCGGACCGTCAGCCTGAATTTCACCCAAGTTGATACGGAGATGTCCTTTCGTGACTCAAGACGATGTGATGTCTGAGCTTGAGGACATTCTCTCAGATGCATTTGGAAAGATGGGAATTCAGATGCAGACGCCGCTTCGTCGGATGCAGTATTGGGATGCAATGGATACCTACGGCACCGATAAGCCCGACACTCGTTTTGGCATGGAGCTTCATGATGTGTCCAATATCTTCCAAGATTCCAGCTTTCAAGCTCTTTAGCGGAGCCGCGCACACCGACGGGCAGTATGAAGGCCATCAATGCGCATGGTGCGGGTTCTGGCCGCGCTCACCAAATCGATAAGCTCGGTGAAGTTGCGGCAGGTTTCGGAGCCAAAGGTCTTGCGTGGATTGCGTATAGAGAGGATGGTAGCGTCGGCGGTCCCATTGCCAAGTTCTTCTCGGCAGATGAGCTTGATGCTTTGCGCACAGAGATGGAAGCGCAACCGGGCGATCTCATTCTCTTTGCGGTGGGAGCTCGTCTTGAGACGGATGAGATTTTAGGCGGCATGCGCCTGCACATGGCACGCGTGCTGGAAGTTCCTCGCGAAGGACATGACTTCCTGTGGGTGGTCAATTTCCCGCTTTTCCACTGGGATGAAGAAACGCAAAGCTACGCCTCAGAGCACATGCCCTTTACGCAGCCAAATGAAGATCAGATTGACCTTCTGGACACCGATCCTCTGTCCATTGGTTCCCATACCTACGACTTTGTGATGGACGGCTTTGAGGGGCGGGCGGCGGTGGCATGCGTATTCACAACGCTGACCTGCAGCTTCGCATTCTGAGAAGCTGGGTTTCACCAAAGAGCGTGCAGAGGCTCAGTTTGGCTTTTTGATGGAGGCGTTGACCTATGGCGCACTCCCATGGGCGGCTTTTGCACTTTGGCCTCGATCGCGTGTGTATGCTGGCGGGCGCCGATTCTATTCGTGATGTCATGGCATTCCCCAAGACAACATCGGGCTCGGATCTTTATGTCTGCCGCGCCGTCGCCTGTGACTGACGATCAACTAAAGAGGTATCTCTCCGCACGTTGTGGGGAGAGTATTGTCTAAAGATACTTCTTATAGAGCGGGACGTTTCGTCTGCCGAGAAGAACAGCGCACCGATCCGCCGTTGCCGGTAACTGACGCCACCGTTGCTACCGCGACGTCACTGCAGCTAACGTTGCTGCAGCCGGTGCCAACGCCACCACTGATAGAGGCGGCGCTTTTCCGACATCAAAGTGCTGGCTTCTCACTTTGGAGCTTTATCGCGCCGACTTTATCAAGTCGGGACTGTGCGTGTTTGCGGAGTCAGTGCTTGAGCTGTTCATCCCGTTTTTGATGGCACGTATCGTCGATGAGGGAATCAGCGACGGCAATCTGCAAACCGTGTTTGTCAACGGTATTGCCATGGTTGCCTTTGCGCTTCTCGCCATGGGTGCAGGCATTGGTTATGCACGCTTTTCGGCTCGTGCGGCCATGGGGCTTGGTGCGCGTCTTCGTGAGGACGAGTTTGCCTGCATGCAGGGCTTTGCGTTTGCAAATCTCGATCGTTTTGACACCTCCTCGTTGGTTACGCGTCTTACCTCCGATGTGACCATCATTCAAAATGCCATTGCCATGGGTACGCGTCCGTTCATGCGTGGACCCATCATGCTGATTATGGGTGTCTTTTTGGCGTGTGTAATGAGTCCTGAACTGGCCTTTTGTTTACTTTGCCGTTTTGCCTTTTTTGGCGCTTTGCCTCTTCTTTATTGTGACTCGCGTAAGTCCTTTGTATCAAGCGCTGCAGGGGTCGATGGATAAAATCAATGAGGTGCTCCAGGAAGATTTTGCTGCCATCCGTGCGATTAAAGCCTATGTGCGTGAAGGCTTTGTATCCGATCGCTTTTGCTACCGTTAATGCCGCTTACGCCAAAACGGCAACACGTACGTCGGTACGTCAGTTATGAACGTTCCGGCGTTTCAGGCAGCCATGTGCGGGCAAACGTTGCCATTTTGCTTTTTGGTGGCCGGATGATTATGGCCGGTACGCTTGGAGTTGGTGAACTCACGGGTTTCATGAGCTCACGTGCTGTTGATTGTGAACTCGCTCATGATGATTTCGGCGTTTTTCTGTTGACGGCGCCGCGCTCTACCAGCGTGCATCGTATCGGCGAAATACTTTCTGAGATACCTGCCATCAAGTCTCCACAAGATGGTCTGACAAAGGTTTCAGACGGTTCCATCGCGTTTAAGGACGTCTCTTTCAAATATAGTTTTGACGCTAAAGAAAGACGTTCTCGAGGACATCACGCTTTCCTTTACTCCGGATCCACTATCGGAATCCTTGGCGGTACCGGTTCCGGTAAAACTACGCTGGTACGGCTGATCGCCCGTCTGCGACGCAACGACGGGCACGGTTGAAGTAGGGGTCATGACGTTCGTGCGTATGATTTAACCTCACTTCGCGACGCCGTTGCGGTGGTGCTCCAGAAAAATGTTTTATTCTCAGGGCACGGTACGCGACAACTTGTGTTGGGGAATCCCTCAGGCAACTGACGAAGAATTGCTGAGGTATGTAAAATTGCCTGCGTGGATGAGTTTCTCGACCGCATCGGTGGCCTTGACGGTGATTTGGGTCAAGGCGGCGTTAACGTCTCGGCGGTCAAAAAGCAGCGTTTGTGCATTGCTCGAGCGCTCTTGAAGCACCCTCAGGTTCTTATTTTTGACGATTCTACCAGCGCGGTTGATACGGCAACTGACGCTAAGATCAGAAAGCGGTTTGGCGCGTCTCAAAGGTACAACCAAAATCATTATCGCTCAGCGCGTAAATTCCGTTATGGAGGCAGATCAGATTGTCGTCCTTGACAACGGTCGTGTTCACATGACGGGCACGCACGCAGAGCTTCTCGCCCAAAGTCCCTATCTATAGAGAGCTGTATGAGTCGCAGGTCATGGCTCTGATCTTAAGAGTCATGATTCTGCTCAAGATTTGGTTTCTGGCGAGAAGAACGACGTGTTGCCTGCGTCTGCCATGTGGAAGAGGAGGTGCATCGCGGCTAGTCGCGGAGGAGCATCGGTGCGCCCCAAAAACGTAGGCTACACGCTGCGCCGTTTTTGTAACGTATCTCGGCATGCAAAAGCGCCCTGCTTCTGTGGCATTTCTGTAACGATAAGCGGTCTTTCTGCGCTTCGCGCATATGCATAGTGATCAAACCGGTTGGTTGCTCGCCGTTGGTGCGGGAGATGTATCCGGCTTTACGCGTCTGGTACTTTTTACGGCGGGTGTATCTGCTTGGTGCCCTCACGAGCGTTGGCTATACACAGCACCATGGTTTGGGCTGCTCAGACGGTGGTGTTTGACATCCGTCGCGACCTCTTTGAGCATATTTTAACGTTGCCGCTGAAATTCTTTGACGGGCAAACGCGCGGCGACATTATGAGCTACTTTACCAATGATGTTGACACTATTTCGAGCAAGCACTCAACAACAGTTTTGCCAATCTTATCCTGGCGTTTATTCAGATGGTGGTACGCTTATCCTGCTCTTTTGTTTTGAATTGGCAGCTGACCATTATCACCGTGGCTTTTTGATGTCTTGATTGTCTTATATGCGCGCTATTCAAGCGGACGTTCAGCAGCGCCTTACGCTACGCAGCAGACGTCGCTTTGCGGCTATAATGGCTATGCCGAAGAAAGCATTTCCGGCCTGAAAGTCGTAAAAGTGTTCAACCACGAGGCTGGCAAACCTTGCGGGTTCCGTGCCACAATGAGGAACTGAGAGCTGCAGGTACCAGTGCGCAGACATACGAGCCACTATGGTGCCTATCACGGTATCGTTGACGCTATATCAATTATGCCGTGGTCACTGTTGTGGGTGCCATTCTTGCGGTTAACGGACACGCCGATGTGGCAAGTCTCGCATCGTACCTGGTCTTTGTTCGACAAGCCGCCATGCCTTTCAATCAGTTCACGCAACTTGGCAACTTCCTCATGACGGCTCTTTCCGGTGCTGAGCGCATCTTTGGTGTCATGGAACTTTCACCCCGAGGTGGACGACGGAAACGTTACTTCTGTCCGTACCGGTAGCTACGATACCGGCGACGAATGCTGGGCATGGCAAAAGCCTGATGGCGAGAAGATCCCGCTTGCCGGAGACGTTCGCTTTGATGATGTGACTTTTGGGTACGACGAAGGCCAGACGGTTCTTGCCAACCTTTCACTGTTTGCGAAAACCAGGGCCGGAAAGATAGCTTTTGTCGGCTCAACCGGCGCCGGCAAAAACCACGATTACCAACTTGATTAACCGCTTCTATGACGTGCGCGGCGGTACCATTACCTACGACGGCATTCCGGTAAACGACATCAAGAAAGCGGCGCTGCGCGCTTCTTTGGGCATCGTGCTTCAGGATACCCATCTTTTTACCGGTACCATTGCGGACAATATCCGCTTCGGCAAGCTGGATGCAACGGACGCGGAAGTTATTGCCGCCGCAAAGATTGCCAATGCCGATAAGTTCATCCGCCGCATGCCGAAAAGGCTACGATGCTTTGTTGACATCTGACGGAGCCAATCTGTCTCAGGGTCAGCGCCAGCTCTTGGCGATTGCGCGCGCCGCCATTGCCGACCCTCCTGTTTTAATTTTGGATGAAGCCACATCGAGCATTGATACCCGTACCGAGGCTCTTATCGAGCAGGGCATGGATGCCCTCATGGCGGGCCGTACCGTCTTTGTGATTGCGCACCGCCTCTCTACCGTGCGTAACGCAGAATGCCATATGGTTAGCTGAACATGGACATATCATTGAGCGCGGTACGCACGATGAGCTGATTACGCAGCACGGTGAGTATTATCACTCACACCGGCTCACGTGAGTTGGAGTGGGCAGAACCGGATGTGTTTGAAAGCTCTGGCAGTTGCTCTCGGTGGAGCGCTTGGAAGTTTGGGTGCTAGCGGTTGGGAGTTCTCCTTAATCAGTGGATTCTGGCGTGCCGGCAGGTACATTTGCTGCAAATGTAGTGGCAGGTCTGATAATTGGTTTTAGTGACGGGCTTGACCTTGTCAAAGTCCGCTTCAGCCACAGGTTAAGTTGTTTTGGCCGTCGGCCTTTGTGGAGGAGCTTTTCGACCTTCTCGACCTTCTCGAGATGAAACGTTTTCATTTATTCAGGCAGGAAACTGGGTAGGTGCAGGCTGCTACATTGCAGTCAACGTCGTGACTTGTTTGCTTGCCGTATTTGTTGGCCTGAAGCTTTGCGCGGCCGTTGCGTAGTTCAGATGCTTCAACCTTCGATATATTTTTGACATCGACTCTTTCAGGGTGTTGACTGCGTGATGTGTGAATTGCTTTTACTTTTTATACTATCTTTTTAGAATGTAGTGTTTATGATTACGGAGGAATTGTGGTGTCGGAAATCTCTGTTCAACATAATCAATAATACGTTTCTTGACCTTGCTCAATCACAAGTCATGTGCGGATGCTTCCATCCAAAAGTTTGCTTTCCGACTTTGATCTGACTGAACACATGGATAAGCCCGTGAGCGAGTATTCAAGAGGATGTCTTCATTTGCGCTGGTGATTGCGACGCCAATGACGAGCACGCTGTTTTGGATGAACCTACGCTTGGACTCGATTTTTCAGAAGTACGAGGCAGATCTATGATAAAAAGGTATTCATCAGTAGACGGACGAACTATCGTTTTAACATCTCACCAGTCCGAGATCATCGATCTTCTCGCCGATTATGTGATTTTAATAGATGGTGGAAAGGTCATTTTTGAAGGGCGTATCGGGATTTTCTGCACGTAAATGCAGAGCAGACACCATTGTTTGAGGCTGTGTTGACAGAGGAAGTTGTGCTTTTTGAGGTTCCTGCTGGCGTTAAGGTAGGAGTACAGGACGGGAAGACAGTTCTTTGGTCGGCACGTGCTGACACTCTGTACAATGCTGTTTGAGCAGGGTCTTATGGACAAACTTGAGATCTTACGCCGTAGGGTCTTCGATCGAAGAGACGCTGGCGTACTTCTATGCAAAAGAAGGATGCCCTGATATGCTGAGGCTTTGTAAAGCGAGCTCATAAAGTACGCGCATGAGATTCGGCGCTATTATCCGACCAGTTGAGTAGCATCATGTTACCGTTATATGTTTGCTCTGTGCTTTTGAATGGCAACCGACCGAGCGTTTATCGGCTTTTGTGCATCGTGGTAGTTTAGCTTAGCTCTGTTTATCAGCGAGGCCGCTGTCTCCATTTCAGCCGAAAACAGATGGGCATTCTTGACCAGCTCATTATCAAGCCGTTTCCCTTTTGAGTGGCTTATCCTGCGCGAACGTTCTCGTGCTGATTGTCAATCTTTGAAAGTCGTTGTTGTTTCATGCATTCTGAGTGTTTTTGGTTGCGCGTGCCCTTGAGTTTTAATGGTCATTACCTTGGGATCTTTTCTCATTACGGTTGTGGGTATTTGGTTCACGCTGCTTTTTGGTGGCTTGACACTCAGCACACCAAGACCGCGTCGTTTGATTCCATCATCTCGTATGCGCTTTTTATTCTTTACCAGTTGCGCAATTCTTCCCGCCGAACAGATGCCGGCATGGGCGACGTTCGTGCGGGTCTTCCCATCAAGGGTATCGAAATGACACGCTCTCTCGCACTGGTGGTGCGGTTACGGGTTTTGACCTGGCGTTCTTGCGGTGCAGTCGCTGTTCTTTTTCGCGTTGGTTGCGGGATCTTTTTAGTGGTGTATGCCTGGTGAAAAGTCGGGTCTGGACAGGCGTTGTTAGCTCTGACGCGAGGGGTGTTGGTCAGATTAGGTTGGCGAGAAATGGCGAGAAGTGCTTTGTTTCTTTATTCCCCCAAATTTGAAGGTTTGCACGTACATTTGGGTGTCAAAAATGACGTTTGCTTGTTTCTGCTAATTTAGGCCCGTAGTGATTGAATCACCACTAAAGGCAGCGAAGCGATAAGCGCAGTTCAAGTTGCTCCGAGTAAAATGCATGTACTCAAGGTAAAGTACGTTACCTCCAAATGAAGATGCCGTCTCAAAGGAGAAGAAATCTCGGAAAGTGAGGAAAGCCCACAGCGAGAAGAACCTCAGCCTGTTCTTGCTTACTTACCCTGGTTGGCAACAGCGTTGATCTTTGCTTCGATGGTAGCCGGATCGCCAATCGTAGTGCTTATCGACAACATTCCAGTTTTCATCAAAGGTGTATGCGCATGGAGATGCTGGTTGATGTTGACCTCAAGAATCTCTTCCGGGGTCAGGTGCTCAAACTGCATGACAAGAGCATGAGGCTATTGCCGTGAGCCGCAATGAGAACGCGCTGACCGGCTTCCATCTGTGGCTTAATCTCGGACTCAAAAGTGAGGCCATGCGCGGGCAATGGTGTCTTTCAGGCACTCGGTGTACGGCAGGTCCTCCTTGGGAACATCGCGGAACATTTCCTGCACGTGAGGATCGCGCTCATCACCAGGCTCAAGGGCAGGTGGCTGGACGTCAAAGGAGCGGCGCCAAATCTTGACCTGAGCTTCGCCATGCTCGGCTGCCGCGTCAGCCTTGTTGAGGACCTGAAGCGCACCGTAGTGACGCTCGTTCAGACGCCAGGTCTTGTGGACAGGCAGCCAGTTGCGGTCAAACGCTCGTCAAGTACGTGGTTAAGCCGTGTGGATTGCGCGCTTTAAGAGGGAGGTGTAGCACACGTCAAAATCGTAGCCTGCTTCATGAAGAGCCTTGCCGCCCGCGATTGCTTCCTTGTGACCTGTCTCAGTGAGGTCCACATCGGTCCAGCCAGTGAAGAGGTTGAGCTTGTTCCATTCGGACTCGCCGTGACGTACGATGACCAGGTGCATGTACTTGTCTTCTGCCATGAAGGTATCCCTTCTCTAGAAATCCCTTGCGACACCGCGCACGCCGTCGTCGAGTCGCACGACCATTCACCAAAACGGATGAATGGTTCTTTACGTGTATTAGTATGACGCACGGGTATAGTTTGCTTCAGTTAATACGAAATCTTGTGAGTAGGAGTAACGTTTAATTTTTGAATGGTACTTGTCTGTATGATGCGTTTATTGATGGAAGGTCTGATTATGCACGTAATTGATATTGTCATTCTTCTCGCTGTAGCTGCAGCGTTTGCGCTGTGCATTCGCTCTTTGGTTAAGGGTCTTAAGGGAGGGGAATGTTCCGGCTGCTCTTCAGCTAAAAGTTGCACCGCCCATAGCACAAAAGACGGTCATTGCGGAGTTGCACAGAAGATGATTGCCGATGCAGACGCTGCCATAGCCACCCATGACAGTGCTTCGGCGTAAGTTTTCTCCTTGCTCCTTGTAAGCAAAACGTAAAAAAATAAGCAAAAAGGTGAAACAGGCGTGAAACATTGTTGTGAGATGGTATATGCGTAAAAGTTGTGTCATGCTCTATACAATGGCTTTGTGATGGTTCGGAGGACCTCATGACTGATGATAAAAAGATTGACTACATTCTTCGTACCGTTGAAGAACGCGATATCCGATATTTGCGTCTCTGTTTTACGGACGTATTGGGCAATCTAAAGGCCCTCTCAATCTCTCCTGAAGAGCTTGAAGAAGCTTTTGTTGAAGGCATCGGTTTTGACGGTTCATCAGTTGATGGATTTGCCTCACAAGCGCAGTCTGATCTGCTGGCGTTTCCCGACGCCGCAACGTTTCAGGTACTGCCGTGGGAAAACGACGGTGAGGCCGTTGCCAACGTGTTTTGTGACATTCAGACACCTTCCCGCACCCCGTTTGAGGGCGATCCGCGCCGCGTGCTTGAACGCGCATTTAGGAAAGCTGACGAGAAGGGGCTATGCAATGAATGTTGGCCCTAAAAGCTGCAGTACTGTTTACCGACAGCGTTCATCCTACGCCGATTGATCATGCAGGCTATCTTGATCTCGCGTCATCTGACCTGTCGCATGATTTGCGCTACGCAACAACACGAGCACTTGAAGCCATGTCAATTCCGGTACAGTATTCCTTCCATGCGGCCGGTCCTTCTCAAAATGGAGTAGAGCTTCGTTATTCTGAGGCGGTGAGTGCAGTGACAGCATCATGACAGCTCGATTGGTTATCCGCCATATCGCAACGCTTCACGGTGTTTTTGCGACGTTTATGCCTAAACCTTTGCAGGGCGTGCCTGGATCCGCAATGTTTTTGTATGAATCACTTCTTGACCACAAGGGTGAAAAGCCCTGTTCTGGGCACCGAGTCGCCATCCGAGTACATCTTTCCGTACTTGCACAGCATTATGTGGCAGGTCTTCTCAAGTATGCACCTGAATTTATGCTCATTACAAATCCGACGGTCAATTCGTATAAGCGCTTTGATCGCGAGTCCATTCCAAGTCATACTACCTGGGGTCGCAATAACCGCGCGGCGCTTGTTCGTATTCCTGCACATAAACCGGGCAAACACATTGCCACGCGTGCAGAACTCTTGAACCCGGATCCCTGTGCCAATCCGTATCTGGCCCTCGCCGCCACGCTTATGGCAGGTCTCAAAGGTATTGAAGAAGAGCTTGAGCTACCCGCTGAGTATGAAGGCGGAGATCCTGCTGAGTACGGTGAGGCTTTGCCGACTACGCTTGGAGAGGCGCTCATGCGATTTAAGGGCTCCAAGCTTGTCGCAGACGTTGGGCGATCATGTCTTTTACCTATCTTTGTGAGCGCAAAGAGGAAGAGTGGCGTGAGAGCTGCATTGCCGTTACCGACTGGGATCGCATGAAATATTATGCGGGGGTATAAGCAATTACGAAGAAGCATACGTGATCGCGTAAGAGCAGGTATGCGTATGCGAGAGTACCCGCGATTACGCTGGAGCATACGCATGACACTTGTGCTACGCTACCTAAATAGCACGTTCCTAAGGAGGGTTTGATGCACCACAAGAACATCCTTCTCATTTCAGCTACCACACGCTTGCACGACCGTATGCGTGAGCTTACCCGTGTGATTGATGTTTCTGTTGCCCTTGCCACTGAGGCCACATTTTCTCAGGTGCCGCTTTCCGGTCGTGTTTTCGATTTAATTATTATTGACGAGAAGGGCCTCTCGTCTGAATTTGCATCTGCCGTTGAAAGTTATGCGGCACAAAATAATGCCATCCCTCGCCTTTTTGTATGCGATCTTGAGGCTATAACGGGGCTTGTACTGCCACCACAGGGAAGAAATGATTTCATTCTTTCTACCGCAAGTCTGCAGGAATTTAGTTTACGCTGTTCGATTTTACTGTGGCCTACAACAGAAAACACTTCTCGCGATCTTGTCGTGGTAGACAACATTAAAATCAATCTGGCTACCTATCAGGTATACATCGATGATGCGCCGGTAGATCTTACGTATATGGAATATTTGCTGCTTGCCTTTTTGGCAAACCATCCGTCCCGAGCATATTCTCGCGAGGTTCTTTTGCAGCGTGTGGGGATTTGAGTATTGTGGCGGTACGCGTACGGTTGACGTACACGTGCGTCGTGTGCGCTCAAAAATCAGCCCGCAGGCGGCGGCTCATATCGAAAACCGTACGCGGTGTCGGGTATCTCTTTTCGCGTGTAATGACGTGTAAAAATAATGCAAAGCAAACATAGAGATGTTGCTTTTATATGAATGAGCATCTTGCGAGGGACATTGAGCCTTAGCGGAGGAGCGTTGGGCCTTGGCAAGAGTTTAGAGGAGATTGTATGGACAGCTCTACAAATAGTGCGCCAGAGACGGGCAAGCCGGAAGATCCACAGGGCGTTACAGAAACATTGACGAGTTCACGGTCGCAAGGTCGGCATGGACTTCTCAGCCGCTTTCTTGTAGGAATTTTGGGTGGTTGCATAGGAGCCGCAGTCGTTGTGGCACTTTTGCTTTGCAACCGGCATTTTTAGCCGATTTGCCCAGGTTGTCAATCGCTCCACAAACGTAACGGTAAGCGGATCAAATCAGCCGGTACAGGACGTGACAATCAGCGCCCGTCAGCAAAATGCAGAAACGAGTGAGGCGGTGGCATCTAAAGTGTTGCCGTCAGTTGTGTCGGTGTATGTCAACTACCAGGACGGCAAACAGGGTTTTGGTTCGGGCGTTATTTTTGATAAAGATGGAAACATCATTACGAACTATCACGTTATCGAGAATTACAAAAAGGTATCAGTTTCTGTAGGAAATACCGAGTATGACGCAACCGTCGTCGGCTATGATGCTTCGTCTGACTTAGCCGTTCTTCATGTTGATTTTAAGGGAGCTTCCATTGTTCCCATTGAAATCGGGGATTCTTCAAAGCTTGTCCCAGGTAGCTGGGTCACGAGCGTCGGCAGTCCTTTTGGTTTGGAGCATTCTGTTTCAGCGGGAATTGTGTCGGCTCTTTCTCGCGGAGATCTTCTGCAAACTGAGGGCGGAGAGACTACTGTTTATGCAAATCTCATCCAGGTAGATGCGGCGATTAACCCTGGTAATTCCGGCGGAGCGCTCGTTGATTCTAGCGGAAAGTTAGTGGGAATCTGCACGCTCTTCTCGTCAGATACCAAGTCATTTGCCGGTATCGGCTTTGCGATTCAGGAAATTATGCGGTGGATATTGCGCGACAAATCATTGCCGGAAAGCAGGTAACCCATGCGTATCTGGGTCTTTCTATGCAGACGGTAAACGAACGCAATGCCAAGTCAAATGACTTGGATGTCGATTATGGTGCATACGTTGCTGATTCCGATCCTGAAGGGCCTGCGGTAAAAGCGGTATCCAGAAGGGGATATCATCGTTTCCATAAATGGCAAGAAGATTTCGTCCTCGATGAGGTACTCGTTGAGGTTCGCTCCCATTCAATTGGCGATACGGTTGAGGTTGGTGTTATCCGTGATGGTGAAAGCAAGACCTTTAAGGTAGTGCTTGGTTCGGATGAGGCCTTGAGCAAATTGAAGAAAACCGGCGATTCCGATAACACTCCAAAGGGTCTTACACAAAAGAATGTCCCTCGGACGAAGGAAAAAGATCAGAACACTCAAGACAACTCGCAGGATAGCCCAGAGACCAACTCGGAGACCAATTCAGATAGCAATTCAGACACCAACTCAGACACGGCAAGATGACCTTCGTGACGATGATGCTGAGATTGATCCTATCAATGAGCTGATTGATGACCTGTTGGGTGTCGATGGTTCAGATAAAGTGTATAAGGAGAAGTTCGATCGGCTTAATATTTTTGAGAAGATCGGAGCGTCGCTCTACTGGCTGTTCATGGAAATCTTTTCAATATTTACGGAGTAGCCGGACAAGTAGCATCGTGAGAGTCAGGCTCATGAGCATGCACGTTTACGATGCGCTTTTACAACTCCTTTTGCTGGTATAGATCGGCATCCTTAAAGCCCTGTGCACGATAGTAAGCGCGTGTGCCAACGGAACTAATTACGTTGAGGATGCCATAGCCTTCGTCTGCGGCGATTTTTTCTGCTTGCGCCAGAAGCTTTTGCCCAAGGCCTTGATGTTGTGCCGATAAGCCCTCTGAGCCCAGAGATAAAGCCTGGCCATAGACATGCAATTCTCGAATCATCGCTTGACCCGGTTGTACTGACAATTCATCCGTACGTACGTCACAGCTGCCTGCTGCCAGCTCGTCCCAATGTGGCAGCGAGAGTCTGCAAAAGCCTGCGATTTTGTTATCCGCAGTTACCCATTGCAAGAAGTGTTCGTCGCTTACGGCTGTAGTATATGCGTGATCTTGCAATGTGAGCTCGTCCGCATGTACCTGCTGCTGGTTGATTTTCCCTAAAACGGATTTCTTGTACACGCGCAGCCTTTTCTTCAGTGTTCAGCTGCTGCTCAACCATTTGGCGCAAATTGGTGTGTTTGTTTCCCACCAGAATATCGGTAGAGCTAATGTCGCGAATCATACGAGAAATACGCACGTATGCAGGAGCTGTTAACACGTCGTGTACGAGTACATCCACCAGCTCGTCTTTGGAGTAGGGACGCCAGAGACCTTCTCGGTATGCCTTAACGAGCTGCGTGCCGGCCACCAGTGCGCAAGGATAGAAAGCTTAATCTCATCGGCAGAAAGCCCGGATCAGTTACAAAGTTGTTGAAGTCGCGCTTGTCTTCCTCGGTGTTGCACCCAACAGGTTCACCATCAGATGCGAATGAATTTTGAATCCATAAAGACGGATGAGCGAGAATGCGCGCTTTATCTGTGCGACAGTCATGCGGCGCAGGTTGGCGTCAAGAATTTCTTGACGTGTGCTTTGGATGCCGATTTGTATTTTGGTACACCCAAGCTGTCTGAACATGCGCAGGTTATCGGGGGTAATCGTGTCGGGACGTGTTTCTATAACCAGACCTACGACGCGACAAGCCGCAGTCTCGTTACGGTGTTGCTGTTCGAGAAGGTCGTCGAATGTGGCATACATGTGCGACCACGCCTTTTGATGTGCCTGACTGGGATCGTATAACTCATGAAATGCTTGGTTGTATGTTGCAGCTCCTGCATTGATGGTTGCTTGCCGGTACGCAACAAACGAAGACAGAGCCTCTTCTGTATTTTGCAATCCAAAAGATCGGTACCAATCCGTGCGCTTCTCGATATGTTGAGGTGAGTGCGGCCATTCATTGAGCGCGCGAAATAACTCGCGTATAAACCAGTATTGATAGCTTGCGGGATAGTCGCTCCAGGTTCCACCTAATACGATAAGTTCAATCTTGTCCGTGGAATGACCCATCTGATGCAGTGCTTGCAGGCGAGCGGCAACTTGTATATAAGGATCAAAAAATGCCAGTTCTGCACGCTGACAGGCGGGTTCATTGGCAATATAGCTTTTGGGCATACGCAGATCACAGGGGCAGTATATGCAGTTACTTGAGCAAGTGTGTGGTCGCGTGATAACCGTGATGGTTGCTACACCTGAGGCAGTGCGACGTGGTTTCATACGAACCGATTGTATAAAGCGCGCTTCAAGCTCCGGCGTAACATTCCATGAGCGCCACAGCTTGGTATTTTGGTCCTTAACCCGTAAAAAATAGGGAAGGATGGCGCGCTTGGGTATCAGTTTTTTGCGATCTGAACTGTTGATACTGCTGTTAATCCCACTGTTATGGGAGTTGAGTAATACTTCAAGCTGGTGCGCATCAAGAGCGCCCTGAGAGTTCGCACGAAGTTGTTGCAATATGTCAAAAATGAGTTCATCCATACTCGTATTATATGCAATTGGTCTGACTTTACGTTTGTAAGGATAGGGCGGTGGAGTAAAATTTACACATGAATACTTGCAGAAACATTTCTAATGGCTCATCTATCAGTAAGCAGACCGCTCGTCAGCTTAGTCGAATTACCTCTGAGTTCTACATACAGCAGGCTCAGAGTTTCTCTGCCACACGACAGATGCCTTGGCAAGGCTGGCAACACTGCTTGGATGTCATGTCTTGTTTTACGGCTGTCGAGAAGCCCCGCGTGCTTGATGTGGGGTGTGGAATCTGCGTTTTGTCTCGGTTTTTTGATGGATCAAGCAGGAGTGCAACCTGCATCGTATTTTTGCGGTAGATAATTGTGAAGTGCTGGTTCAAAGTGGCATGACGGACACCCAAATTACCTTCATTAAAATGGATTTGGTGAATAGCCTCCTGGATACTACCTTGGAAACTCAGCTGAAGGTACTCGGCTTGTGATTTGGTGGTTGCCTTTGGTCTTCTGCATCATGTACCAGGAGTTCAAAATCGAATACGACTTTTGTGTACTCTGCTGGATAAAACCAAACCGGGAGGGTATCTCTGTGTTTCATTTTGGCGGTTTATGAACAGTACAAAATTAGCCGCCAAAAGCCAATAAAACAACCGCTCAGGCTTTGCAACAGCTCCAGATAAGCTCGGATGCTTTGGAGAAAAATGACTATCTGTTGGGTTGGCAAGATCAGCCTCATGCGTGGCGCTACTGTCATCATTTTACCGCAAGGCGAGCTTGAAGATCTTGATACTCAACTACCCTCAGGCTCGCATGTAGTGCTGAGTTTGAGTGCAGATGGGAAAGGAAATCTTAACCGGTATATTGTGTTTCAGCGCATCTAAGCGTTTGTCGGTACGGATTAATTACTGACGTTCAGCCAAATATGAGAAGAAATCCTCCAAAAATTTCGTCAGAATATAGTTAGAAACGTTAACTTATGGTAATACTACTGACAAGGTAGCAATACCGTACCGTTGTCTGATAAACTCCCGACCGAAGGAGGACGACATGTCCCAGATTGAGCAACGAAATTAAAGACTTTACTGTGCAGGCGTTCCAAAACAACGAGATCAGAACCATCTCAAAGGCGGATACGTTGAGAAGTGGAGCCTTTTTCTTCTTCTATCCGACCGACTTCACGTTTGTCTGCCCAACTGAGCTCGAAAGATCTTGCCGAGAATTATCTAAGTTTCAAGAGATTGGTGCGGAATCTACTCCGTTTCCCTGTGATACCGAGTTTGTGCACAGGCGTGGCACGATGAGTCTGAGCGTATTTCAAGGTAACCCTATCCGATGCTCGCCGATCCTGCGCGTGTGCTGGCAAGAAACTTCGGCGTTCTCATTGAAGAAGCCGGTCGAAGCTGAACGTGGTGCATTGTCGTCGATCCTGAAGGTATCATTCAGTTGAGATGGTTACCGCCGCGGTATCGGCGTAATGCCGATGAGCTTTGCGCTTAGCCTCAGGCCGCTCGGTTTGTTGCTCAGTATGGCGATCAGGTCTGTCCTGCCGATGGCAGCCTCGGTGCAAAAACTTTGAAGCCGGGTCTTGATCTTGTCGGCCGGCTATAGACAGACTTGAGAGGCTCATGAGGGCCTAAGAAAACATTTGAGTAACTGTATCGCTTCCTTATACGGTATGCGGACACGATATGACGGGCAATGGATCCTTCTGGGTTCGTTGTCCGTTGTTATATGAGAAGTTCACACTGACCTTTACTTTTCTACCGTTTACGGAATTGCCGTCTTGAAAAAATGCAACTAACTGAGGATGATTAACGTGTTTGAAAGGATTGATGTCTTGAAGGATTGAAAGGGGGTGGGAAATATGGGAAACACAAAGAAGGTTTTCCTTTTTTGCAGTGCCGGGATGTCTACGAGTATGTTGGCATACGCAATGCAGCAGGTAGCTGACAATCACAAATTGCCTATTACGGTGGAGGCCAAGCCGGTCGATTCAATTGGTCAAATCATTGAGGCGGAACATCCCGACTGCATCCTCTTGGGTCCTCAAGTTTCACACATGTATAACGAAACAGTGAAACGCTATGGTCCTACAGGTATACCTATCAGTCTTATTGATAAAGAATCCTACGGCCTGATGGATGGCGAGAAGGTCCTCAAGAAAGCGGTTCTTCTCATTAAACGAGGCAAAAAGCAGGAAAGTAACTTCGTACAGACCCTATATACACGTGAATCGGAGGAACTACCATGATGGAACGGCTTGAAAAATTGCTGTTACCACTTGCGGAAGCCATTGGTAAAAATAAGTACCTTGTTGCGCTTCGAGATGGTTTTCTCGTTTTAACCCCCTTACTCATTGCAGGATCAATCTTCTTACTCATTGCAAACTTTCCTATTCCGGCTTGGACCGACTGGCTTGCTTCTGTCGTTGTGAACCAAAATACCGGTGAGAGACACTGAAGCCTTTGTATCCAAGCCTTCGTCCGCAACGTTTTCCATCATGGCCATCTTTGCCGTGATTGGCAGTGCGTATTCGTTTGCGCGTGAGATGAAAACGGATAAAATTTTTGCCGCAGCAACTGCGATTATGTCATGGTTCCTTCTGATGCCGATATTGGGTAAACGGCTCCACGCTTATCAATGGCGAGAAGACCGCTGTGACGCTTCCGGTATTTCCACCGGCTGGATTGGCGCTAAAGGCATCTTTATTGGTATCATCTGCGCCTGTGCGTCCGTTCATATCTATAAGTGGGTTGAGGACAGAGGCTGGACTTAAATAAGATGCTACTCCGGAGTGCCACCTACGGGTTGTCAAGTCCCTTCTCGGCACTTATTCCTGCCCTGTGTGGTTATGACCGTCTTCTTTGAGTCAATCTCATTTTGGGTCTTTACAGACGGATGCTTTTACTGTTGTGTATAAGTTCTTGCAGACGCCCTCTTCTTAACCTTGGCGATACCTCAGCTGCCATGGTAATAGCCTATATCTTCCTGCATCTTTTCTGGTTCTTTGGAGTTAATGGCGGCTCTGTGGTGGGTGCCGTATTCAACCCCATTCTTCAGACTCTTTCAGCCGAGAACGTTGCGTTCTTTACCAACGGTGTTGGCTCTCCAGCATCATCTGCCAGCAGTTCCAGGATCTTTTGCAACCTTTGGCGGCTGCGGATCGACGCTCTCACTTACTATTGACGATGTTTATGGTCTGCAAGTCACAGCGCACTAAAAAGCTTCTCCTGCCTTGTTCCCGGTATTTTTGGCATTAACGAGCCGATTGTTCGACTTCTGCGGTCTGAACCCAGCCATGCTGAGTTCCGTTTATGCGGTGCCAACCTTAAATATCGTGATTTGCATATGCTATGGCTGTCGGCCGTGTTCCGGGCGTGTCGGTATCAACATCCCGCGGACGACGCCAGCAATCATTTCCGGTTTCTTGGCAACCAACTGGGTGGGTGCGCTTTTTGCAGACTTCTCTTGGTTATGGGTGTCTCTGTCTATATGCCCCTTTATTAAGGCCATGCCGATGACGAATACCTAATGGAAGAAAAGGAGAACGTCTCCAAGATGGATGAAGTTGATGAAGCTGATGCCATCGACCGACAATCTTTTCTTTTTGACGATTTGTGATGTAATTTGAGACGTAGTCAATGAACGCAAGACATCCGGCTGGCGTGACAAGCTCAGTCGGATGTCTTGTGAAGATTTTCGTGGCGGCAAAGGCGGAGTTTTGCATGAAGATAGTCATGGTGTTCGATCAGATCTGCGCGCAGGAGCCAGGTGAAGACTGACACGCGCATGGTTTCCCATGGGCCTGCGAAGATTGCGGTGCTGGTCCTGCACGATAACGATGGAGCGTGTCTGAAAACGTATAACGGTCGGGTACTGGCATGTCTGCATGTGCGGTGAGACGGCTGTGCTGCGGAAAACAAGCAGGGAATGTCTTCCGCAAAATACTGCGCCGCTATGGTTGGCATAAAGCCGGACGATGTGCCGATATGTGCGCTGACCTGCCTTTTGAGTCTATTCGGTTCGCCATGGCGGCTGAGGTGTGTCGCCAACACAGCCTGGCCGGTGTTAGCTCGAAACGTTTGCGGCTCTCAGTCCGCGAGAAAATGAAGAGACGATTGCGGCGTTCAGCGACCGTCATCCCGGTGGTAAAGAGTTCAGGTGACCGAATTTGGACGCATCGCCTGTTGCTATGTGCAGAGATTGCCCATGCGTTGTACTACCGAGCAGATATTTCAACCGTTTAAGCAAAGCCACTGTTTTTAAGAGCAGATGTGGAAATGAGCTGCGCATGGAATTCAAATCCGACACGGCTTTTGTGCAAATCTGTCGTGCGGTAGATGAAATGAGTAGGAGTGGGGATTAGTCATTGCGATCGCGCCACATGGCTCCTGCGTCGCCGCCGCATCAGGGCTGCTTGCCGAGAGCAGTCGGTAACGCCATTCTGTTGAGATGGCAATTCGTGAAAGTGAGACTCTTCTCTTACAAATCAGTGGTTTCGCTTCGGCCTCCCAATGCAGAGGGAGACGTGAAACGATGCAGGCTTTTATGGACGGATGACACTCGATTTTGGATCGTTGGCGCCTCAAGAGACTTTGCTCATCCCGTATCCATTGCGCGCGCGCACTTTCTCTTGATGGCGTGAACTGCGTACCCGTGGGTGATTGTTGCCGAAGTACGCAGCACGTCAGGCGCTGCTCGTGAGACCATGCCGCACCGATCGGGCAAGAATTCACTACATGAATAGACTTAAAACTGACGGTGGTCACTCGCGAAGATCTGAAACCCCTATGCAAGGTCATGATACAAATTTGGTATGGTATGTCTTGACGAAAGGGTTCAATTACCTCCTGCTTCTACGAGCAATTTGTTTGTAAACGTCAGGAACGCATCAGAACCCTCTCCCAGTATGGTGCAAGGATGTATGATAGTCCACTATGGTGCGGGGCTACATTACGGGTCTTGGTGGAATTACATGAGAGGATGCATTTCCCTATGAAGTTGACACGACTTTCATGGAAAGGACTCAGCCGCAAGGCTTGCGAACATAGTATAACGTCAAGCTCAAAAGCCAATAGGCGGTTCTGCCGGGAGATCTTTCAGTGATTTTAATGAATACAGGAAGCTTGTGGGGTGTGCTACTATTACGGATGGTTTTCTTTTGTTAGTAACAACAGGAAGAGCTTGACTACGTGCTGTGTGACCAGAACAACAGCTCATACTATCCCTATCAGCCACTACAAGCATATTTCGATATGAGTATATAGCGGCTCGTAGCAGCGCCGATTGGTGACGAGATATTTTGTTGCCTGTAGAAAGCTTTTTCAGGCAGAACATTTTTGGAAACGTTGATGCCGCCCATTTGCAGATGATTCCGTACATCAAACATTGTGCGCAGTGACGGCGTACAAGGTCCGATACCGGAAGCTCCTTTTGGAACGGGTGTAAAAGCACTGTTTACAGGCGTTCATTGATTCCGCGAGCTTGGTTTACTGATCGGCAGTCATATGGGTGCCATGCGACCACTCCAAGGTATGTCTGTGCGATTCGGACATCGGATGCGTTTTCCGAAGAACAGGGATGGACGCATGAGCCGTTTGGAGCTGAAGTGTGAACCGGCATCATGCACCGGCAGAGTTCTTGACAATAAGGCCCCGCTCCTTTTACATCCTTATGCGCTTTGCCGCCCCGCCGCTTGGCACGGCGGGCTAAATACGCGGCGTATATATTCGGTTTAATGAAGAGACGGCTTTTGCGATCCAGATACTACCGCCCGTAGCTTCTTGCCTTCGACTACGCTTGGTTGCAATACCCAGTCGTCTATGCGGGCACGGCCAGCTTGTTGTCCGCGATGGCTGTCGTCAACGCCAGTCTTGCGGAACTCTTAAATAGCCGCGTGCTCAATGCGCGAGATACGGGAGAGAGCTTTTGGCGTACCGTGTCGCAGACAGAAAGGTTCGGAAAAGCCAGATAAACTATCGGGTTGATCCACTGACGCACCGCGCTCTTGAAATATCCGCAAACTATCCTGCCGGTATTACCGCCAGTAGGTTGATGGTCGCTGCGTGTAACCACCCAGGACACGCGACGAGACGATAACAAACTCGATCCCAGGGTTGACCAGGCTTCTCGCCTTGTGCAAACGCTACGGTCAACCACGGTATTTGGGCGATGGTACGCCGGTAACTTCCCCAGCAGGTGGGACCGCCAAACGATACACCATATTGTTCCCGTTTGGCCTTCGTTTCCGGGGACAGAAAATTAGGACATCGCAGCGGATGAGTGGATGGCCCTGAACGATCTTGCAAATGAATTTTACGCTCTGAGTCTCCTGAGCTTTCCCGAGGTGAGACGCGTTCAAAAGAGATTGTATACGGATATGCAGAAAGAAAGATTGAACATGCGCAACAGTTGCAGCGTTGAAATTGCTGCGGTTTCGTTTTCGCCGATACTTATCAGCGGAGAAAGAGGCGGAGCGCACCAGGCCGACTGCGCGGCTTTGCCTCTGGGCGGTTTGACACCGGCTTTTAAGCTTGAAGTTGGTCAAGAAGCGTGCGTCGCTAAAGTTATCTGCATAGCTCACCCGCTGAGCCGCGGTTTCACCTATTCGACGACAGGTTTCATCAGATGAGAAATGAGGGTTTCAGGAACTTCTGATGCGAGGTGCCGACGGAATTGCGTTTGGCATAATAGCCCGGCGCGGCGATCGATCTTTCTCGCTTTCGCATGCTGTCTGACACATTATCCACGAGGCGGGGAACCACTGCGGTATTCATCGTGCGTTTGATCTTACGCCGCAACCGCGGTACCATTGAAGCTCTGATTAGGTGTTCATGTGACAGAGTTCTTACTTCGGGTCGGCGTCCGACTACTCTTACCGGTGCTCCTTGATTGACTTCAGAAAACTACCGCTCATTGAGATTCTTCACGGTTTCCGGGCATTAAAACGGCCGGAAAAATGTAGCTCAGCTGCCGAAAACCAGCAACTCAGGTGCACACATCATGAGTGAGCGAAAATCCCTACTACAGTCTCCTTTTGTCAGTTTGCGTATCGTGAGAATTGGCGAAACATGTCATGAAAAAGAGGATTCGCCGACCGGTCGTGTATGGAGCCTTCCGGCGCCTCAAGCATGAACGTAGTTTACAAAGAGCATGTGAAAGGATATTATGGATATTAAGAGAGCATGAATGACGAAGACCAGCGCGAAAGACGCGTATCCGAAAGATCAACAATTGGTTCCGGCAAGAAAATTGATCGACGGGCATTCATTTAGGAACCACGATTTTATTACTATCTGAATCAGTTGGTATCTGAACTTTAAATGACGTCGCTCCCGACGGCTCTTTTGCACAAAACTCTACGGTGATAACTCAACAGAGAATATTCTCGTTTGAAACTCCCTATGGGCTCGTACAGGAAAACTCTCACTGCTGTGCGCCAGATTCTGTATTTTGTGGTTTTGCCGGCCTTTGTCTGGAAGGCCCAGACACCTGAAGGCATTGTTCATCTTAAAATCGTGGCTGCAGACGGATCGCAGGCGATCGCGGGCAGCTGTTGTTGGGGACAGGTTGTGGAATCCATCGTCGTTGAGGGCTCTTGGCGGCGGCCAAGGTGCAGCTCTTCGTAATATCGTTGCAGCTTACCTCTGGGGTTTCACCCGCCTGCTGGGCTATACGTTGGGATGATGTGAGGTTTGGTGGCATTAAGCATGCTGGTTTGCCAGATCACGAAATACTTCATGATTTTATCCGGTGCCACCAAAAGTGCTGCATACTATTAAATCTTACGAAGGACTTTACGATAGAGGCTACCCGAGGGGGACAAACTTTCTCGATAACCCTCAGCGACTTCACCGGCGTTGTGTCCGACGTGGTGACGTGGTCTGCTGCCTGGTGTTAAGCTCTTCGGGGTGTTGCCATGAATACGCCGGGCCGACCGTTTTGTCATGGGTAAATCATTGGTTATCGCCGATGCTTATTGATGTCTTTATTAGGAATTGTAGAGCCGTCCCAAGGCACTGAGGCGGTACGCTTCTTTGCCTTTCTTGTTAGAATTCAAAGGTGGCAATTGCCGAGAAAACTCACGTCGATATCTTCGTGATGTCTTGCCATTCGTCGGCAAGGCGGTGAGAATAGGCTACATTGGTGTTCGCGACCAGGCGCGATGATCTTTCTCGCCGGCAAGAAATACAGATTAGGCTCGGTGGTCTCAATCCATTTTTTGCGGTTCTTTGTATAGGCGCTCGTTTCCAGGGAACTTGGAGCTACAGATTTGTGGGCCGTATCGCTTATGGATTTTCCGAAGTCGCGAGGCGGAAGTGCTGCTGAAGAAGTTCGTTGGCAAGCTCGATAGAGATACCTTCCATACTGATGATGAACATCTTTGTTTTCGATAATGATTCGCTGTTAAGTAAGTTGTATATTATTCGTCCGGTTGGTGCAGAGACCGGCTCTCGCAAAGGTAACGGATGCTTTATTCAGTTTCTGCCTGATGCGGGGACAAACTTCACGCCACTTTTTGTGCGGCAAGAACAGCTAACGTACGTTTTTGAGACAATGCTTTCTGGAGTCAGTAGTGTTTCGTCAAAGATCGCTTGCAGCCAGGCTTGTGGGATGACGCTGGGTTCCAATCTGTTTTTTGCATACGTGTTTTCTGCAAGCATATCAAAAGATTATATATTCGGTAGTGATGCCGTTGTTCGTTCTTCCGGAGGTTTTATTTTACAGTCCAGCATACTTTCCGTATGTTGCATAAAGGAGGACACCATGAAGCTTGCGGTTGTTGAGCTGAAGAAATTGCACGGCATCGGGTTGTCATGCAACTTATTGAGTGGGGTATGAGTTCGCACAATAATGCTTACGCCCGCTCTTTCGCGCCAGATCTTGCGCGACAAAAAGCACTTTCCAGCTCTTCGAAGATACTATCCGGGTGCGGACGCGATTACGGTATATCTTGACGCCCAACAGCACGCACTTCTCGCTTGCCAGCTGCTTGGAAGCAGGAAAAATGTCATTGTAGAAAAACTGTTGCTTAAACTTTACAGTGAATCTTCGGAACTTGCATATTTGCTCGTAAGGCAATGGCTCTTTTTGTTGAACAACCTAACGCTATCAACCCAACTACCAGGCCGTTAAAGCGCTTCAAAAAGCTCGGCAAGATTGAGCTTATTGTCGATGAATTACAGCCAGTACTCCGGTCGCTGCAAGCCTTTGCGCGGGAGCCGTCCGCGTGCGTTTGCGCTGGAGGCCTCCGACGTTTGTTGATGGACAATGGTTTTGTATTCGGTGACATGGATTGCGAAGACGCTTTTAGCGCGCCCTAACGTACGCCGTTTGCGGAGCATTCAGCGCGGGACAGATGCGTGCAGTATTACGGCGATTATGGTGATTTACCAGGCTGTGGCTATAATTGCCAAAAGGATTGTGACAGGCCGTCAACTCGGTTGTGAGGCGAAGGGCTATCTGGTACATACGGCACCGGGTCAATAATGGTCAGGAGCCGCTTTTTCATCTTCAGGGGCGAGGAGACGGAAGGGTGATGTGAATCTGACAACCGTATCAGGCGAGTTTGAAACCTTTGCACATATGATTGATTTGAATTGATTTGGCATATTATTCTCATCGGCGAGACAAGTTTGGCAGTTTCTCAGGTGCCTACGAAACCCGACTTGATTCAGGTATACGGTTTTTACTGTGGACGTGATTTTTCGAAAGGTTGATTGCCGTAAAGTCCTGCTCCTCACGCGAGAAGATACAAAGGTGGACCTGTAAAGCCAGGTTCTGTCGCGGATAATATTTATCTACTACCACATTGCACTGCCGGTCTCTAACCTTACAGCCAGGCGCGGTGCGGGCCACCATGGCGCTCTGTGGCTGCGTTTTCGCCGAGATGGTTACCAAACCCGCTGTTGCCAACATGCGCTGATACCCTTTTCTGCGTTTCAGCTTTTTCTCTTTACGCGAGAATACTGCGGGTGAAGTCTTCTTTTCTGCGGCACTTTCCCGTCGGATCACCCCATGGCCGTTAACATCCTGCCCTGAGCGGACTTTCACTGCTGTAGCCGGACAGGGCTCGCAGTGTCTGGTCTCACTTTGCATGGCGATTGTATCACTAAACCGGCTAAATGAAAGACGCTTTGTTGTATCATGCTAATTTTATTAAAGGTTGATATTCAAACCAAAATTACATGGGGGAATTGTAGACCTACTAGACTTTCTAAGAAACAGTCTGAAACGAGAACATTCTGATACGCAGTCATCCCGTGCAGGAAAAACTAACCGTTTTGCACCGCTACGATTGAGAAAAATTTAACTGGCCGACGATTCCGATCCCGTGTTGCTCTGGAGGCGTACGGGGCGAGTTACGGCAAAATACGCGCAGTGAAGGCGTGTTTGCCGCCCGTAAGCGGCGTTATCGGCAACCCTCCTTCACTTACACGCCTTAGCGCCTCAAGACAGCCGCGGGTTTGATTACGTGGCGTGAACCACCGTTTGAGATGCCGCGGCGATGGGTTACTTCCTTTGTAAAAACCCGGATGAAAAGTTAAGCCGCCAATATTGATATGAGCAATTTGAAGAAAATCCGCGCTGCTAAACATCCGGAAGTCATGTCCATTACGGTGCTTAATACGTCTGAGCTTTCGAAGTTTGCTCCCGGGTCGAGCCAGCGGAAAAAATTGAAGCGGGCTCCATCGCTTCGCGTGTCTGAACAAACCGCCGGTGATGGTGGGCATCACGTTATATAAAACGCTCGGGTCCGGATTTTGAAGCGGTTGGCGAGATCGGGGATCGACACCAGTCATTTTATCGCTAACGCCCATGTCGTCTGAAGATGATGCTGGCGTTTGCATCGCTGCCGTTCGGGTCAACCTCGATGCATAACGTACCGGCATGGGTTCTTTCGGATGGTCGTGAGCGCTGCTCTGACGACGGTGAGCAATCGCATTACCGCCGGTATGCCAGTCGCCGAGGTTTTACCAGCGCCGGTCTGCTACGATGTGTGTTGTGTGGTGACGCGCTACTTCGGCACGTTACAACGCTTCGGTCGGGAGGTTTGGTCCGCATATACCGCAACAACTTGGTGCTCTTACGGATGCCGAGAAGAACAACTCACTTGTTGAAATGCGGTTGGTTACCGCGTGATGCTGGTGTTCGTATACCTACGCTGACGAGATGCGTCATATGGTTTCCTGATTTGGGGGCAAGATAGTACGGAGCGACTTTGGAGCAGAGTACTTCTCGCAATGGTTTCAAAAAGCGGAAGGCGGCGTTGTGGACGCTGAAGAGAACTTGGCTCAGGCGACCTTGCCGACAGTGGAAACACCGCCGCTTTGATACGTTTTAAGACGAGGCATACAAAGCGGACAACTCGCGGAGCTGTCCGCGTATCAGGAAACCACGTCTTTGGCTGCGACCGCTGGTACGTCCGCATTACAACAAAATTGCGCGGCCGCGGACCATAGTTCTACCTCGACGATCGCTGACTCGTCGTCCCAAAAGCTCAAAGCTCTTTGGAAACATTACTCGCGACGGACGATCAGACTCTCCGTGAAGACGAACCAATCGCGCTCTGATGAGATAACCATCACCGCAGCATCCTTACCCCGGCTGTTCTCAATGCCGCCTGCTTTGCTACAATCTTTGTCCAAAGCTCAGCGCCTTGGAAGGGTCATGGCGTGCGTGGTGAGTCCTCGCCAGTGATAATCCATGGACGATGCGATCATGTCAAAGTCCGCTGAGCGTGAAATCAGCGGTATCCGGCGGGCTGGGACGTAGTTGCAATCCTGAATGCGACGAGGTCCTGCATGACGTGCATGCCATCAACTTCAACCAGATGTCCCGCTTGAAACGTAGTTTGCGGCCTCAAACCTCCAAGCTCAACGTTCCAGGCGCGTGTCTTTGGTGCAGAACAAGTCAACATATGACGATATACCTTGCAGCCAGGAACTGATTGCCGAGGGTGAAACCAACAGCACGGCAAGGTTCTCGGGTTGACGTTACAATGCCGCTCGACAAATTGGGCGACGTAATATAAAGTCACGCAGAATGCAAGACCTTTCTCGTCTTCTCGTCTGTTTCACTTTTGTCCGCAACATTCTTTTGCGGCTCTCTTTGAATGTCGATGACGTCTGATGTTTTTCGGAAGGCTCGATGGGGGCTTTCTTGGCATCAGCAACACAATTCTTGCCAGCCAGGCTCAAAGTCCAAACTTGATTGGCCGGTTCGCCAGACGAACCGGAAAAGAATCTTGTAGAAATCGCCGAGCATTTTTTGTTTGATTGCGTGGGTTCATCAGGGTTGCTCCAGGGTGACGCGCGACGCTTGCGGGCAGTGCGGCGTCTTCACCCGGAAAAAGGCGGTCGATACGCGCGTCCATCTGGTCTGAGGATTCGCCCAGGGCATACGGTTCGGGCATGGCTCTTGGGAACAGGCCCATTGCGCTATTTTAAGTTCCGTGACGAGGACTAATATACCGTCTCGATGCCCTCGGTAAAAAAACGTCTGCCAAACGATCATCAACGGGTTTGTTGGTGGTTCGATGATATATTCAAGCGTTAGTTGGCTTTTCAAAACGACCGCCGACACGCCACCGTATGCCTGCGGCTCGGCAATATCCACGTCCAATTTGATGGCTTCCTGGCGAGCACGTTGACGAAGCATCCAGCAGCACCCGCTTTGGCGCTGATTGATAATATCCTGGGGTCTTGGGAATGGAATGCCATGTACGTATCGGGCCGCTGCTGCGCATGGCGATAACGTCGCAAACGGCTGCCGTGACATCCATGGACATTGACGGAGTTACGTGCAATACGGTTATTTCGATCTTTGTAACCGCCTTTTTGCTGTTTGCGGCCATTTGGGGGTCCAATGGTTGCTTCAGCCATAAGAATCTCACTGCGTTGTGGATAAACGCTGTTCGAAGGTATATGCTGAGGCGGAAGAACTTCTCATCGGGAAGAAAAGATATGACAAAAATGAAAACGTCGTGCCGTGAGGGTGACGCACGTCTAAAAACTGCCGGCCTTAATCAGGCAAGCAAGCGACCCCATGGGATCCCACGGCTCAAGCACCCGTTGGCATTCGGTATCAAGAATTTTCAGCTGTTCAGGGTGAAATTTTTTGTCGACGACTACAGTATACGTACTCTCAAAACCAAGGGTCCAGAGATGGTATCAAAACCGTCATGACCGTGATCTTTGCTGGCGATACTCCGACCTTCAGGGTGGTATTGCCTCGATTGTCCAGATTATTTATCCCTCAGAACAAACCGTGGGTCGCCGGGGACCGCCGTAATGCGAGCGCTCGGCGCGGTTGAGCGCTCAGCAACTAGAGGCCAAGGGCCGTCGATGTCGAGCGCGCGAATTTATCCATGACCTCTTCACGCAGGTAAGACTGGTCAACTGTCGCCAGCCAAACCAGACGGGCGGGTTGTGCACGAGCTGAGGAGGCTACGGCAAGGCAACGAGCTCCGGAAATCTCAAAAGGTTGGTGTTGAACGCCGCCGCCCCTCAACAACGATTACCCAAACGAGCGCGGTGTAGGTGTGGTTGAAGGCTTATCGGCAGTAGGAGCGGAGATAGTTAATGTAATCATCAGGTTCAGCCAATAAACAGTTCTGCGAAAAGAATTCCTGAGGAGTAAAGGTGCCAGAAGAAACAAGCTTTGTCGTCTATCGCACGAACGTGTTTCAAATATAAACGGCTCACCAAGATATGAGTGACGAGAAAGCGCATATACGTCTCCATCATTTCCTTTTCATCTCTACGAAGTGTCTCAAAAGCCTACTCCTGCCTCATGGGTCTCACGCAGACGTTTGGCAGCGCCATTGAATGTGGGTGAGATATTTGTCATATCGTGGGTGTTGCTGGGTTTTTCGGTCTCAGGCGCGTAACTGCTGGGCACGACGCCATGCACTGCCAGGCTCGCGAACATGTCCCCTGCCCGCCGTCACCAATAGGGTCAATCGAAAAAAGCTGGGACCGTTGAGGAGACTCATCAAGAATTAATGAGATGTTCCTCGAAAACCAGTTGGACTTCATCTTGTCCCAAAACAGAAGGGATAGGCCTGTGGCTGCTCAAAGGTGAAGGTGTATTTCTTGATGATGCAGTAGCGGAAGGTATTTAAACTTGCAAAATATCCATGTGGGACCGCTTCTGATTGATTGCGCTTTCTGTTTGACCTCCACGTCCGAGCAGTGGATTTTCCACCAACACGCCCTCGAGACACGCTGTGCTGCATTTCCCAGCGGTGGCGGCGTTTTAACACAACTTCATTTTGCACGGTCAACAGCAAAATGCTTCTGAGAACAGCCTGACACGTCATCAAGCGTGATGCTTTTCGTCGTCCATAGGCCTTACCGGTTTGAATGACAGAACTGTTTGAGTATGTGCAGGGATTCGTGTAATTTCAAGAGGTTATCCCCATTTGGAACTTTCTCTGTCAAGTAATAAAATATTTATTACTGCGACCTGCGGTTTCTCTTTCTTTTCCGCTGCTAGAACATATGTTTGGCTACCGGCATGAAACGACGCTTTCAGGTATAGTAGAAACGAAACCTCCCTCAAAGAAGCTTTTAGCATGTGGTTCTTCTCGCCGCCACAAATGAAACGCAGACACGAAAGAGGCAACAGCATTTGTGCATCTTCATAACCACTGGATTTTTTCCATTTTGGATGCCTACCCGCGTAAAGACGATATGGTTAAGCGGTTGATCTTAGATGCCTGCTCTCGCGCGGATCATGGATATCTGTTTGGAATACCTGGCTTTGACCTTGCCTGTCGCAGGGGCTAATGACGCTCAAAAAAGATATGCAACAATGACGCCTCTGACCTCCGAATGCTTCCGAACTGGGACGGAAGAACCTCCGGCGGAATGCTTTTGGATGCGGCGGCATGTTCGTATGCGCTGCCAATGGAAGCGATACGCTATTTGGGTGAGCTTTGCATGATATGAAAACGACGCGCAAACCAGCCATCCGCTGATCAAAACCTATTTTGGTTGTGAAGCATGCTTTAATACGGATGATTGTGTCGAGCGCCGGAACCAAACCAGGCTCGCTATCGCCAGTTCTCGCTATAAATAAACGAGCTATAGCCAGCCTTATGAAGATGATGTCCAAGAGGCGGCAATACAAGGAGATAATTCTACTTCAAACCTCGCACCACCAAATTATAGCTACGTCGCTGTCATGAGGGATTATCTGCGTCTGCCTGTGTCCAGCATTATTCCCGGGCTTTTGCAGGGCAACCGGAAGAAGCGAGCGCGGGCGCTTATTTACAAAAGATTTTGATGATTTTATCTTGACCAAGATCACGGTCTGTCAGATCAACTGGAACGGCTTTACCGGGTCTTGCGCTGTCAGAGCAAATTTTAAATCTTGGCCATAAAGCCAACGTGGGTGGTTGCTACCAGCGATAATCACTAATAACTCGTGAAGATGCCTCCGTTCAAGATGTTACAAGAGTTGTGTTAATTTTGATTGATTTGCCGATACCAATAAGCACATGTGTCGAACGTGAGTTTCCTTCAAAACAGAGAAAAAATACGCGACATTTCTCGTGGGCTCCCGGTGATTGATGTACCTTGGTTGCCGATAAGTGCAACTATGAGCTGGACTGGACGCATGTGTATTTTAGTTTCCTGACCTTTGCCCAGAGGAGACGTCTGAGAGCGCTTCCGTGAGAATGTGAGGACGCCCAGCGCTATGGAAAGAAACTGGCGCGGTAGGAGATTAGCGGTATCAATGTCAAGAGCGCTTTGTGGTATGGGTGACGTATCTGTAAAAATGCAGTTATTTCCTTGTTGGGCTGGGGTATGTGCATGGGCCAAAACAAAACGGTGATGACGTTGGGCCCGGCCCGCGGATCTGCAGCAGAGACCATCGTTGCCTGGCCGATGAATATCACCTGCTGATCCCCGCTTGAAAATGGCCTCATGTTTTGAGGGTTCCCTCTCGCCACAGCGTCCTGGGAATGCCTGATATTGATATGGACTTTGACGATGAGCACGTCGTCTTGTGAAGTTGTTAACGTTCGTCAGCTCTATGGCCCCGAGCGCGTCAGCCACGTTATTGTGCTCTACCATTGGGCAAACGGGCCATAAACGATGCGTGTCGTGTGCCCGGCTATCCGGTTGCAGGGACCGCGTCTTTCAAGATGATTTCCGTCAGTCCCCAGGCGCAGCTTTCAGGTGCTTCACAAAGTGACGTTGAAAAACAGTCTCTACAATCACAGTTTTGAGAGCGCCCACCACAACACCGAGGAGGCTTCTCGAGAATAATCTGATGCCGCCCTTGCCGTTGAAATTCTGCATCGCGGCGAAGTGTTCATCGTGACGCCGTTCTCATCGCTCCGCCCGTCTAGCGATAATATGCCACAAAGATGGATACCGAGGCAGGGGTTGAAATTGCCACCCAGTTCGAAGGACGACCAGGATTTGCGGATGCGGGCCTTTTGAAGATGGACTTTTGAGACGGGAACTTTGACGGTCATTTCTCCGCGCTCAAAAACATCAAGGCAGAATTTGATGTCGTCATCGCGTTGACAAAGATACGCGGGATCCTGAAATCTGTCGCTGAGCTGCGTGGTCACCTCGGGGGTTTTCAGATTGAATCCGCAGGTATGGCGGCAACCATCGAAACGTAATAGTCAACCGAGTTCAAACACATCGTCGCACTATCGCCTCTATCACCCGGTCGCTGGGGCGGGAATAATTTAATCAACTATATTGACCGCATGAATGGTCGAGAAAATAGTTGACCACAATCCTCGTCTGCCGCATGATATTTTGGCCAGAGCCTATATGGCTTTCATGGTGTGCCAAACAGATCATACGAATTTCCATAAATGTCCGGCTTTGGCAGGCGGGAGTCCGATAAAGTTCGCAGGCTGGCGAGAAAGAAAATCGAAACTGATGCAAGGGGTTGTCCAGCATTGGGATATTGGCGGCGCCGATGAAACCATGGAGCGCACTGGAAAAGGGTGCCGTTCCTTCAATGGTTTTAAGCGAGACCACTTGAAATCATTTGGAAGACGTTCTCATTTGCCTCCTATGCGTTCAATAAGTCCCACTCAGCAGGCTGTATTTTGATTATACCAAACAGCTGGTTGAGCACATTATCCGCATGAATACCTTAATAGCCAGTGCCCTCTTTTATAGACAAAACCGGACAAGATCATTCACTATATTTCAGCGATGCCGACAGAGGGAATTAAAAGGGTGAGTCAGCGGATATCAATGAAATCTGGTCGTGACTTTACTGCACACCAGCAAAAGGGTATTCACTGGCTTTTGCGGGTATTCACCGGCGTGGGTGCCCGATGGCGGAAACCGTGGCAATGACGTCAAGAGGAGGTCCGTTATATGCCATTGACTTTATCGATCGTATGGATTGCAAGTCCAGGCAAAACGTATTGATGAGGCACTCATTAAAGCTGGTTGCGTTTTGACTCAACAGGATATGCCGTATGCAGCTTATGGAAAACTTATTGATAAAAACAATCCTGAAAATCTTTGGATTCTGCAACCCAGCAAAAGCACATCAAGGGATAAAGCGATCGGACAGATTTCGTTGCAATCTCTTCTCTGGTGAGGTTCAGGGTTTACGGAGATTTTCCGGATCCTGATGGAGTGGAGATTAGGAGCGCCGCTTTAGCTGAGCCAAGGCCCGATGTGCTGAGCATTTACGTTCCGATCATCCCGCTCACACCACGTATGCATTGCAACTCTGTCACCGCACGTGATTATGAACCGTCGATATTGATGTGAAAAGAATACCGTACTTACTAACCCGGTGTTAAGAAAAGGGTTTAAGGTTGCCTGAGGGCGAAAATATCGTCTTTCGGGTATGGTTCGTATCAAAACGTATAACAAGCAACATTGTAGTATCGTTGCAACAGAGGGACATGGGCGAGCACTTTCTTCAGTTCTGTTTAAGGCATACAATATGCCTCTACCTTCAGCGAGGAAGTGTTGACAGAAACCAGGAGACGCGAGACGATGTTATCGTGGGTGTTTTCAAGCAAGCGCGAACCGCGATCTGATCGAGAACTGCCGCAGTTTATCTGTTCAGGAGTTACTCCCATTGAGTTGATAAGGCTAACAACGCCCGCGCGATGGCAATTCAGATTCCGTCAAGTTTCTCACTCAAATATGAGATGTAAACAAGTGCAATAAGTACACCAAATGATAGCTGGTTGAACTTCAGTTGAAATTGCTGAGAACTGACGTTGTGCACACATGGAATAGCTACGCGTGTGGATGCTCGCAATATGGCAGTCACCGGAGCTTTTTCATATATTGTGGCAGAGGAGCTTTGCTCATGTGGTTTAGAATCGGCGTCTCAAAATGTTGTTGAATTTGTGGCGACGTTGAGAATCCTGGGTATGAGGAATACTGTTGAAGTAATCATCGCTGCATTGAGCGGTGTCAAGGAAAGGAAAAATGGCAGAGCCGGTTTTACCGTTGTAGCCAGAGCACTATTGGGCTATCGTATATGTTGTTGAGGGATAAAGAGTTTACTCCATGTACTTGCTGTGGCCGGAGCAATGACGCTATGGGCCATGCAACTGATGGTGCTACAGAAAAACACGTTCCCGTTGTTTCTCGTGATGGCATTAAGCTAACAATTCAAAAGGTCGGCGAGGTTGCGCATCAATGCTTCCTGAGCACTTATATTGAGTTCATCAACTCTTGAAACGAGCAAATTATAAATCTGAAACGCTTGAACGGGTGAGACACCTGGGGCTCACTTGCGCCGAAAACCAGGGCGTTACATTACGAGTATTAGCAACCTGCATGGTCTTTGGAAGGCGAGTTCTAGGTTTAGCATGATTTTCTCACAACAATACGTAGTTAATAATGCGTGCGTTTCAGTGTTTATGTACGCGCGACGTGTTTTCTTAGAGCTGAAAGTACAGCTCTTTGATAACTTTGGGCATACTTGTTTTGTTGTTGTGGTGAAGCGCGAAAGAAGTGAACCATGAGAGTTTGCCATTGCTAAATGAATACTACGCCAGACCTTGTCAAAACATGTGAGAAGGGGTACTTGCGGCCATGCTTGTCACTAAGAGGAATGCGGATCTTGTTTATATGTCCAGCTCCAGCCACCACCCGGCCTTATGGCGCTCAGTGATACCCACGATTGACGACTTCTCGGAATCTTTACGGCCTTGCGAACGCTGAGAAAAGCTCCCGATACCGGCGCGCCACCGGTGGTTGTGCAAGGATGAGAACCTCCAGAAGCCATGTTTCTTCGGAAGAACATGTAACGCCCTGCCGTCTTGCAGCCAGAAGTGCCCATCTCAGTTAACTTATTTTGAGGTTCTCTTACAGATGCTACCGCAAAATGATGGGTTTTGGTGATTTGAGTTTGATTTACCCTGCTTTGAGATGCGGGATCTTTCTATAGGCGTTACCTTCACCTATCAAGGCTGTACGATGAAGAGCACGGATCAATCGGCAGATATTCTGCTCTACCTCAGTTCACGTTAGGCGCCCTTCATGACAGCTGACAAAACACGGCTATGAGGGCTTCACACTGGCGTAGTCGCTTTGTCTCGGGTGCCGTGAGCTGGAGTCGTGGATTGTTGCGCCAATCCTGTTGTGCCCCGGTGCATATTACATTAAGGATCAAGTTTTGTTACTGTTCAGATGGTCGGCTGACAAGTTACAGGAAAAGCTTTTGAGAAGACCTCATTTTTTCCGACCTCTCAAAAACCGTCTGACACAGTCTACGTCCGTTACGGTCATCCTGTCACCGAGACACCTATTGAGGATGTATTGCCGTTGCATCCATCTGCGGCCGGACGAGCCCGCCAATAAGCCATCATCTCTTAAAACACGTATGATATGACCGACGTTGCGTGGAAGGCACTTCCAGCTACACCTGGGACACTGACGCGAGCCTTGAGTTATCAGGAGGCTTTAGGGCGTCGCCGTTCTTCAAACTGCTCGCTTAATACCCACGTGGTGTTGAGCTCTTGCCAAAAGGTGTGAGTGAGCGCAGATATCGCCATGAAGAGATCATATATAATATTTTGGAGAAAGAATGTTGGAAGAATACGCACGTTTGGCCGATAGTTTACAACACGAAGAACCACCTCTTGTTTATATTACGAATAAGGCAATCATCAGCTTTGAATCCGGAAATTAGTTGGCCGCATGTTACAATTCTCTATATTCTTGGGGATTTTATTTGTAAAGTAAGAGATCTTGTAAGAGCCGGCTTCTTTGAGCAGAGATTGAGTTCAAGACCTCAAAGCATGGTCAGTGGGCTTGATGGAATGTGGCCACGTTTACCAGATAAGACAGGCAGGATGCTGCCTCGATCATGTGTGCTCAGATCACTTAGAGAAACAAAAAGCATCAAAGAGCTCTTTGACATTGAGCATCCAAGGTCGCAGAAGCGTGATTTTGTGAGGCATTTAAAAAATAGCATTTGCCCGACAGAGCATACGGCCCATTCTTTTCTCAAAACATTCAATTGTTGATTTTCCTCTCTCCATGTGGAGAGACTTTGAGGACAAGTGAAGAATTACCAAGGCAGGACCCTCCACTCTTTTTTGACGGACTACGTTCATCGGCAGAACCACTTATTTTCTAAAATTCAGTGCCGAAACAGAGCAGAGCTTGCTTTCTCCTGGCCGTTCAGGAAATCTTGGGCTGCTGCGGGAATTCTCAGGTCTTGAAGGGCGGGTGTGTGGCGTACCAAAAAAAAAATAAGCAGGGCCGTTTCGGAAAACTAATACAATCTCACTGTGATAAAAATGGAACGAACATTCTTATCGTCTCAAAGGAGGTGCAAGCAAACAATTTAGAGTCATTGGGTCTTGCCTTGCCTCGGTTGAGGCAGTGACTCGCGGGTCGGTGGCACGCCGCCGGGTTGTGTGGAGACAAGGCTGCAGAGCTATCGACCTTGCCTCAGTAGAATTCCACGATAGGCACTCTCGGTTGTCAAAATATGACCAGCACTGCATTAGTATTGCTGGGCAGAATGTTGGCTCACTTCATTCCAGCATCAGGCACCCGGGGGCGGCAATCGTTGCGTGATTCAAAACCGGCCTGACCGTGGGAGAATACACACCTATTTGAATTAAGCAGGCCGTCGTTGGTACGGGTTCTGCCGATATGAGCCAGGTTATGTATGATCCGTTCCGTTTGACGCTCGACCAGAACCTCACCCCGATCGCACCGCAGACGCTGGCGGCTTAACTGATTGTATCATGTTTTCCTCCACAGAGCGAAGGCTTGGCAAAGGAAGTCCATTGATTGTTGCAGCCACCGATTTTCTTTCCTGTTTCGCCATCTCTTGTGGTTCTTGACGTCAACGGCGTTGGATGAACTTGGCGTTTCGGCTAATACCGCGGCTGTCTCTTGCGCGAACGGGAGAAGCAGACGTTACCATTTAACACGCGGATGGTGGTGAAGACGCCATGGAACTTTATGGATTTTCTTCGCGAGAAGAACATTATACGATCAGCTTTACGTGCCATCTCGGCATTGAGTTACCACGCTTTCCGTTCTTTCAACGTTCCGCGCAGCGGCACGAAGTGTGGTGGCCTCGAACCGCGCGGCGCAGGTTGCCGGGACTCGGAAAGAAAAAAGCCGGCAGGATGCTTGTTGGCAGACTTTCGGATGTTTTGCAAAAGATGCAGGCTCAGAAACCTGTTGGGTCTTTCTGGTCTATCGGATACCAAACGTTTCGGGAGGGACTTTCCCGCTCGCCGCGTCGCGCGGCGGTGAGGGTAACGGAAAGCTCTTCTCGCCGCGGGATTTACTCGCAAAAGCCGCACTGGCTTTCTTAACGGTGAAACAGAAGGCAAGGTGCTCTTTCCATTGAAATGCCAAACTATGCACTTCGTCGTCTGGGAGTGGTAACTAATGTGACGGACGCAGAGGGATTTGTTTGGAAGGTCGTCTCCACAACAAACCATCAAGGACTCAAAATGAAATCGGATGTGGTTTCTGGCGAACTTGGTCCTGAAGACATTGAATGAACAGTCTTTGGACCAACCAAAAGACGCTTGATGGGCTATCTTGGCAGTCGCGTAAAGAAGAACCTTCGAGTTCTTATTCAGGCTGCAAGGGATGAACCACTTGATCACGTTATTTTTCTCAGGGCCTCCGGGATTACTAGGCAGTAACACCGATTGTGCTTGCAGGCAAGATAATTCAAAACTACGTACCACTTCTGGTCCACGCTATTGAAAGGCGGAGATTTATGACCATTCTTACAAACTTGGAGAGGAGACGATGCTTTTTGTTGATGATTCACCACGCTTAATCATCGAAGTTGAAGAAGTTCTCTATCCTGCCATGGAAGATTCTTTTTGGATATCGTTATTGGCCAAGGCCTATGCCGCCCGCTCCAATCAGGCTTGATATTCCGCGCTTCACTCTTGCCAGCAGCAACTACCACAGAACAGGTCTTTTAACGGGTCCCGCTTTGCGTGATCACTGGTGGCCGTACCGCCTTGACTATTACTCCGTTGAGGAGCTCAAAACTGACCGTTTTGCATTCATTCTCATCTTGATGTTTCCATTGTTGACGAACAGGGGCTCTGGAAATTGCTTCTCTCTAAACTCTCTGTGCACACCTCAGTTGTGCTCGTCTTTCTTGAGCAACGAGTCCAAGTTATGCTCCAGGGTCAAAACGGGCGGAGATGATTACATGGGAAGTGCAGCGCAGGAACTCATGGTACGATGATGATGAGCTGGGGCTTGACACTTTATGGACGATCAGCGTGCTTCGCGCGCTGTGTCGAACGTTCCCCGGTCGTCCCGGTTGGTCTTACGACGCTTGCAAAGTGCTGTTCAGGAGAATCCTTCTATAACGAATGTTATGAGCCGTTTTGTTACAGCGTAAAGGTCGCAGTATCAGAACCGCAGGGACATAAGCCGCAGGTGCGTTCAATCATTTGGTATGCCGTTCCCCTCCCACAGCGTTGAGATTTTATATGTTGCAGCGTGATTACGCCACCAGGGAATTATTCGCGGCTTAGCAGGCCGTTACGCAAAGAAAGCCCTTAAACGGGCGCCGATGCCAAGATCTAAAATCTTTGGAGTTGACAACAAGTTCGACTATCAGTTGTCTCCTGAGACTGCATGCGCTCTTGCTCGGATTGCTTCAGGTAACAATGATGCTCACCATCACGGGGTAACGGATTCCATCGGCGAAATAATAAATGACTATGCACTTGAACATTCTTCTCATATATGATCAACACAGGAAATATGACCCATCAGATACTTCGGCATCTTCAGGCACCAAGCCGGCAACAGAATCGTTCAACTGTGATTTGACGCTGTACCAAGAGTTTGCTAGAACTTGACCGGAGTCAATTTTAAAAGTAGCTCAGGCGTTACCGTTTACTGATTTCTACCGTTCTGCATGATTTTCTGCCACCTTTTCCGCGGCTCAGTTTGGTATCAACCTTCCCACCATACTCAAAATTAAAGAAGTTTTGCTAAAAGTCTTTAGCGAAGGGATCTTTATGGCAGGACAAGTTCGGATTACCCAGATCAATGCTGCTCCCCGTGCGGAGAATATCATAACAGCAAGATCGGGTGGAATCATCTCTCGTATGGACTCCTTCTTCCACAACTTCAAGGAGAATGGGGAAGGATCTTAGCTGGGCTATATGAGCGTTTTAGTGAACTGTCAGCTGTAAGCACAAACTTATCGGTGAGATTACAAGCCCTTGATGCAGCCACGCTCTCTTGAAGACCGATACTCCAGATGCAGCTTTCAGTTCGCCGCTAACCATTAGTTTTGTTGCTTGTAATCGCCAGAGCCGCCTATTGAGACCTGGGCGACGCTGTAAGCTGCTATCTTTTGAGGTGAAAAGGAGTTTTCCTATGGACAAGTACGCCCTCACCGCTCTCCTTATAACTTTCTTTTGGAGAGGCATTGATGAGAACTTTATGGTGCACCTGATGCCACCTCCTATGGAATCTTTCCCTATCTCAAACAAAGCAGCGAAAATGATACAGCAAAGTGTATATTGCAGCAATACGTAAC
>BNJU01000970.1_pt1 | contig 94539 bp, 91 predicted proteins | sample 8539281 | NCBI WGS metagenome assembly BNJU01 (sample SAMD00202456, study PRJDB9452) | human saliva metagenome | isolation source: human saliva | place: Japan
ATTTAGTGAATTTATGTAAACTACAATCTTAATCGTTCTTTTTCCTTACCAACAAACAAAAAGAGGTTCTTCCGTTAAATGCGTAGACGCTTTTTTTGTATTGCTTTAAAGAAAAAAATGAAGTTACTCATTAAACAAAAAAACATAGCTAAGACAGTCAAGTATCTATCCTATTATCATCCTCTAACATTGAAAACCATTTTATTTAAGACTTCGAAAATCTGCAGACAAGCGTTTGAAAAATCATTACACAATTTCTAACGAAACATCAATAAATAACGGCAAAATCACATACAAAAAGCAGGTTTATAATTAACAGGAAATCAATTAGTTACAAAATAGTAAAGTAAAAGGTGCTTAATTGGACTTCAAAAGGGCGTTAGTAAGAGGCTTAAAGGGCATCTTTTGCAAGTCAATTGGGCGTCTTTTAGAAGCTAAAAGAGCATGTATTGGTTTTGAACTATACGAAAATAGTTTACAAACTCCAACTAATAAGGGAATACGTTAATAGTAGAAAGCAGATAGACATCGCACCTATTTATATTTGTCATGTAGTTTATCCCCCGTTCTTAAACCATCCAATAGAGGGTAAGCATACTGGTGTTGGGTGATGGTTGTTGGGTGTTGAGCCTTTATAAAACTATATTATTGGAGGAAATCATACCCTATATGTAGATTAATCTCATTCTATTAACAATCTACGCTTTTAACGGAAGAACACAAAAAGGGCCGTGAATGAACACGACTCTTTTATCTACAATTAAATAATTGTTTCTATTTAAGCAAATTATTTCTCCTTCTTAAAGAACGCTTTAACCTTCGCCTTGTCCTTGTTATAAGTGTTCTTGATTTTCTGTCCGTCCTTAGCAAGACCTTGCTTAACCTTTTTTACGCCAGCCTTAACCTTTGCCTTGTCCTTACGATATGCGTTTCTTACTTTCTGCTTATCCTTAGCAAAACCCTGCTTTACCTTTGCCTCATCCTTACGATAAGTATTCTTTACTTTCTGCTCATCTTTAGCAAGACCGTTCTCAGCCTTCTTTACATCAGCATTGAACTTTGCCTTATCATCCTGATAAACCTTGTTTACTTTCTCCTTGTCCTTAGCAAGGTCTGCCTTAACTCTCTGCTTGTCTGCGTTGAGCTTTGCTTTCTCTGTAGTTTCAGCCTTCTTAACGGCAGCACCTACCTTATGTCCCTCAGCGTTTAACTTAGCTTTCTCCACACCTTCTGCATGTTTAACATCAGCACCTACCTTTTTTGCCAACGTGTCAACACGCTGCATGATAGTCTCATGAGGCTTTCTGTATTGTTGGTCTGTGCTTGTGCGCTAAGAGAAGAGAGTCCTGCAAGGGCTACTAATGATAATACTAACTTACGATTCTTCATTGTCTTTAATCTTAAAAATAAATACTAATACCTATATAATATTAGAGTCGAAATACGACTCACGGCAGTAAAGGCAATAAAAAACAAATCCCAAAAGCCATAAAAGACCTTTGGGATTTGCCTAATTTGATATAATTAACCTTTGATTAATCTGTAATAAGATTTTCACCTGTCATATCAGCTGGCTGTTCTAAGCCCATAATATGAAGGATTGAAGGAGCAACGTCAGCCAAACGACCATTCTTCACTGTTGCAGAATTGTTGTTTGTAACATAGATGAATGGTACTGGGTTGAGTGAGTGAGCAGTGTTTGGACTGCCATCCTCATTGATAGCGTTGTCTGCATTACCATGGTCAGCGATGATGATTGTCTCATAATCGTTAGCCTTCGCAGCCTCAACAACCTCCTTAACACACTGGTCAACTGCCCATACAGCCTTTGCAATGGCATTATAAACACCTGTATGACCTACCATATCACCATTAGCAAAGTTCACTACGATAAAGTCATACTCCTGTGTATTGATAGCACCAACAAGTTTATCCTTCACCTCGAAGGCACTCATCTCTGGCTGCAAGTCATATGTCGCAACCTTTGGAGAAGGAACCAAGATACGGTCTTCACCCTCATAAGGCTGCTCACGACCACCATTGAAGAAGAAAGTTACGTGTGCATACTTCTCTGTCTCGGCTGTATGAAGCTGCTTCTTACCGAGCTTGCTGAGGTATTCACCTAATGTATCCATTACGTTCTCCTTAGGGAAGAGAACATTCACGTTCTTAAAGTTTGCATCGTATGGAGTCATACAGTAAAACTGCAGATCCTTAATTGTGTGCATACCTTCCTCTGGGAGGTCCTGCTGTGTGAGCACAGATGTCAACTCCTTAGCACGGTCGTTACGGAAGTTAATGAAGATAACTACGTCACCCTCCTCAATCTTACCATTCACAGAAGAGTTTGTGATAGGCTTGATAAACTCGTCTGTCACACCTTCTGCATAGCTTGCCTCAATCGCTTTAACCATGTCAGTAGCCTGTACGCCCTTACCCTCAACGAGCAAGTCGTACGCTTCTTTCACACGATTCCAACGCTTATCGCGGTCCATTGCATAGAAACGACCAACGACTGAAGCGATATGTGCATCATTCGCATCGCAAACCTTCTGAATCTCAGCAACGAAACCAGCACCACTCTTTGGGTCTGTATCACGTCCGTCCATAAAACAATGAACGTAAACGTCCTTAAGGTTATACTCCTTACCAATCTCAATAAACTTGAAGAGGTGATCAAGTGATGAGTGAACACCACCCGTAGAGGTCAGACCCATCAAGTGAAGTTTCTTACCATTCTTCTGTGCATAGCTATATGCATCAATAATACCTTGGTTCTTCAAGATGTCACCGCTCTGACAAGCTTTGTTAATCTTAACGAGGTCCTGATAAACAATACGACCTGCACCTATATTCAAGTGACCAACCTCAGAGTTACCCATCTGACCATCTGGCAGTCCGACATCTTCACCTGATGCCTGCAACTCAGAGTGTGCACTAACTGCATTCAAATAATCTAAGTATGGAGTTGGTGTGTTATAGATTACATCACCCTTACCATGCTTACCGTTACCCCATCCATCAAGGATCATCAATAAAGCTTTCTTTGCCATAATTATTCCTTTATTTTTGTTATTATCTTCGTTTATTACCTATTATTATTTTTGTTACTGCAAAGGTACGATAAAAGAATAAGATGGGTGCAAAAAGCCATTGGAATTTTAAGGTAGAAACTTATAGATTCTTAAGTATTGTTTCGTTCTAACTAACACTGGATTACTTTAAGACATAGTCTTGTTTAACAATAGACTATAAATTATGACGATTTCATCGGTATTATCTCCTACAACATGGCTTTATCTCCTCACAAAAACATCTATATCTCAAAACAAGACAGCCGATTAAACGATTATCAGTTCTTATCTCAACTGAAATTCTACAGCCTTTACCATCCACAAACATTTCTTCGAACTATCTCTCCATATCCATCTTGGCATTAACTTTAAAACACGTAGAACTTCCTTTTCAATCAAAGGGTCTACAGAACGCACAATAGAAAAGTGATCACACTTTCCTTTGGGGTTAACACAGAACTTTACAACCTCCCTCCCTTGTATACAATTTTCCTGTAAAGATGGTGGATAATGAAAGTTAGAAAAGATGAACTCATTAAAATCTCCTGGAAAGAATGGGAATTCTTTTAGGACAGACACGGTGTCTTGCCGAGCCTTTTTAGAATTTTCTGGTAAGGTAATAGCCTTCATATTAGACATATTCTCCTGTTGGAATTTCATCTGGCTACTATTCGTAGCATGAATACTACCTACCGCCATCAAGCTTAAAAAGAATATAAACAGAAACTTCTTCATCCTAATCATATACGTTTAAAGATTCATTTTCTTCTATATAAGTAAATAAACACCGATGAATACGCTCTATTTTAGTGATTCATTAGCGCCTTTACTATCTTCTATAACAACAACTTTCATGCCTCATTGCATGTTTTAACCAATCTATTGATGCTGCGCACATGTGGTGCTAAGCGTCAACACGAAATGTGTTAAGGGTCAACACCAAATGTGCTAAGGGTTAATAGCGATATTGATAACGATAAAACGGCTTACAAAAGGTGATGACAACATGTGCAATTTGGGCTTATAATAATCTGAAAGGTGACAGGTACAAGTTGCCAAACTCCTTGCTTCGGTCGTCTTTTCCCACTCCCACGCTGGCATAAGTTTTAGTACGCGAAGTGCCTCTCGATCGAGGTATGGGTCTACAGAACGCATAATTCTAAACAGACAGCAACAACCTGAAGGGGTCACAAAGAACTTTATTATGACTCTTCCCGAAATTGATTTTTCTGCCAATTCAGGCGGATATTGAAGATTTGATGCGATGAATTCGAAGAGATTACCTCGGAACGAAGGCTTCAGCCCCTCGGCGGTTTCAAACATCTTTGCCCCTAAGGTGTCCACATTCAATGTATCATAACAAAGATCAAAGGATGGTTCAGCACAACAAGGCTGCTCGGTTTGCTCCTTTTTCTTCGGTTTCATCGTTCTTTTATGCTTCTGTGCATCGATATTACCAACGACTACAAAACTTAAAAATAGAAATAAAAACAGTTTCTTTATCATAACCATATACTCTTATTGTTGAACATTTTGTTTCTTAAAAAAAACTGGCAAGACATACCAAGTACCACCCTTAGCCGTTGAATCCACATTCCACTTCGGCATTAACTTCAATACCCTTAACGCCTCTGTATCAAAAGCAGGACTCAACGAACGAAGTATCTTGAACTGAGAACAAGTGCCGTCACGTTCTATATAAAACTTAACAATCACCTTTCCTTCAACCTTTTTGTTCTTACGACCAGCTGGCCATACAAGGTGAGCACGAAGGAATTGTTGGATATTACCTGGGAAAGATGGCATTGGAGGAAACCAACAATCAAATATTTTATGCCTTTCGTTTTTTACTTCTAAGGTATCGATTGTATCTTTCCGAACCTCATTTTCATAAGATTTCATCGACATTTTCTTCTGCTGAGCATTAACAGTTGCTGCCATACAGATACTAAGTGACATTAAAAATAATACTCGTTTCACCATATAAACCTTTTGTTTTATTCTCCTTTACAGCTACTAAACGCTGCCTTTCGAGAGATTATTATAAACAAACTCTTTGCTTTGAAGAGTCTTGTGAACATTCTTAAAGTAAAACCTGCGCCAACGCTTAAACGCAATCACGCCGCCGCAGGTTTATGAATTGCAGATGACATATATTGGAACTTATTGTCGATGCAAAGGTAAAGAAGAATATAATGCAATGCAATAGCCCCATTAGAGTTGACACATGTAAAACAAGTTAACATTTGACTATCAACAATTTACGACTAGCAACTTCACTTCTTTGACACAATAAAGCATATAAAAGTTCCCTCGTTTTCGCACTTTACCAAGCTTTAAGATATCTTTTCGTCCCCTTTCCTCCCATCCTAATTTGGCAATACGCAGTAGAATGTGTATCTTTGCAAATATGAACAAAAAACCGATTTTATTACTGATTACTCTTTTGACTTTGCTTTCATGCAGCCAAAGAAAACTGCCTAACTATCCTGCAACAGACGAAGGAATCACTCGGATGAGGCTCGATAGCGCTGCTTTCTTCATGGCTAAACATGACACAAGGGATGCGATGTATCAGCTAAAATCGGCAGAAAAGCACCTTTTCAACGTAACAGAAGACTCTTTGAAGTTTGCTACATACTATCGTATTGCTCTATTGAATGCCCAAAATGGTGCTTATAAATTGGCACTTGACTACTTCGCCCATACTGCTCGCTATGCAAATGATAGTAAGAAGAGTCACAGACTGACGGATATTTACCTCGGTAAAGCCTCGGTTTTCAACCAAATCGGACAACGTGACTCTGCCCTGTTGTACGTAAAGAAGGCTGAATCCTTCAAGCCTCGTATTCGTAAAGACCAAGAGAAGAATATTAATCAGCTGCGAACACGCATTGAAACATCAGATTTTATCGGTTTCACCGGAGAAAGATATTGAGATTATACAGATACAAGACCGTTATGAAGTGGCTATCGCACAACGTAAAGCCTTGCAACTTCAACTCTATATAGCTTATCTTGTTATCATCTTGATACTCCTTACATCTGGTATCGTTGTATGGTTCCGCCGTCGTATGCGCCAACAGCTACATACCTATCGCAGACAACAAGAGATGACAGAGCAGAATATTCAGCAGTTACTCCGACGAAAAGATGCAACGATAGATGAGATGAAGGCTGAAGTTGACAGTAAAATCAATCAGTTGGAACAGTTGAAACAGAAAACTCCTACACATAATGGAGACACAAAAACAGCCGATTCCATCGAACAAACTAAGTTGGGAATAGACGCACTCTATACCATTCTAAAAGGTGGAAATATCTCACAGATGGGTAAACGCGAACAGCAGGCTCTCAACGCTATTATGCCTAACTTCGATTACGACCTTGCCTATATCCTCAATAATCCCCGCTATGCGTTCACTCCTAAGGAGACATTCTACTATATAATGGAACACAACGGGATGACCGACGAGCAGAAAGCCAATGCCTTCTGTTGTACGTCACAAGCCATCAGATCGATTAAAAGTAGAATGAAAAAGAAGATGGAAAAGTCACAAGAAGAACTTCCTGAAGCAGATATAGAACTTGCAGCAGAGGATAAATCAGCCTTATACCTACCACACCTTCATCATTAAGCTATAACAATCAGATATATTGGAGACCATTTAATAAAGGTAGGTTTAATAGTCCTCTCAACCTATGAGGGCTCAAGTAGATTCCTCGAGCTGACTGCAGAGTAAGCCTTTCTTATTCTTTAGATAGGTATTATTCCCATGCAGAGTAGAAATCTATAATCGCAATAATGTAAGTGTGTGTGTGGCTATCACGAATCATAATTAAAAAGAAGAATATTTAATGATGAGTAAGTTATCGGTAATTCTATGGTTATTATTGTTTGCGACAACATGTGTTGGGCAAGATAATTTAGGTAATAATAGTGACAAGGATACTTTAAGATATAAGCGATTTGATATTGAGGAGTATAAGAGGTTAGTAAGAAAAAATCCTACTGCTTATCGTATACGCAAAGAAGAAAAGTTGGGTGAGCTTATAGAATTAAGAGATGAATACGAAAAAAACTCCTTTGCTGGCTTTCGGGAGTCTCATACATATAGAGACTCTCCATACGAATATATCTATCTGTATAACACAGTGGGAAATATAACGGCATATTGTGCATATCTTTATCAAATGCCAGTAGGTAAAGGATATCAATTCGATGGTCATGGACATGAAGTAAAATGTGTAGATTATGATTTGCCTTATAAGTTTAGTATAGATTCATTAAAAGTAAAAATGTTGCACCAATATGGTATTAATCTCATGGATAAGAAGGAAGTGTTTAGTGTAAGACGTTATGAAGAACGAACGTATATTAAGCGGCCGATTTATATCGTCTGTGCTCATTGGAAAGATAATAGGAATGACATTTATCTTATTGACGGGATTAATGGAGAGACATTATATATCCAAAAGGCTGTTGAAACAATTCGGGATGATTGTCCTACTGATTGGAAGAGCATAGAGGAATTATATCATGACTCTAAGAGTTCCTCGTCAATACCAATGCAGCAATAATGTTATTGGGTTGTATTTCCTAATAAAAGAATAAGTTATGGGTATATTTGATTATTTCTTTAGCCATGCTAAACAGAAGCAAGATAAAGCTATTAGGGATAAAATAAAGAATAGGAAGCACTTTGAAAAAGTCTTGGAAAAGAGAATGACAGAGATTCATGAGGATAAACTGACTATTTCAAATGGTTGTAATAATTTATTTATAAATCGTGTTATTGCAGATAATAGTATAGATGTCATCTTTGTAAAATACTCAATGGATGCAGATATTAAAGAACTAAAAGATATCTATATGGATTCATTAAGCTATTTTCTACATGGCTTTGAAAAAGAGAACCCTATATATAATGACATTCTAAACCGTGTGTCATTAGGCGTATTGTTAAATATTCCAGATGATAACATTAAACAGTTGATTACCTATGTTCAGCAGATGGACGAACAGGCAAAGCCAGCTGATTGGACTCCAGACCTTTTACTCTGGTTTATGCTGAACGCTCGGATGGATGAGGATAAGATACAAACGCATGCAAATAAGCTTGCCTTCCCTAAGTTGTATAAAGGGCTTTTCAAATTAACACAGTTGTCTGATGCACAAGCTGCTAAGAAAGCTTTGATAGATTACATCGGGAAATGGTATAACTTGAACAAGGATGCCCCTTGGTATAATAATCATTTGAAAACACGCTGTTATCGTGGTTACTGGGCGTGGGAGGTTGCAGCTGTCACAAAGATACTGCACATAGATGATTCCGACCTAAGGGATAATCCATATTATCCTTATGACATGGTACATTGGGAAGAAGACAATACAACTAACGATGAGTAATAATAATCAGATACTGCTTTCACCTTGGAATATACGAAGCAGTAGATTTCTAAATTAGGAAGTGATAGCATCTATTACGGTCAGAATATAGTACATAATATTACGAAATTAGTTTTATTTTCTTTTGCTGTCACATTTAACATTTCGCGTAAGTCCACTGTAAATTAACAACTTAAATGGCTATAATGGATGACGGATATGACAGGAAACTTTATTTACAGATTCTTACTTTGCTATAGAAAGAGAATGTCTATCATTCTAAAGTAGATTTTCATTATCAGTAAGAATGATAGACATTATCGTATAGGAGTCGATTGATGTGGATGTTATTACTTCCTTTCTGTCAATGGTCGTTGACTGGAGGGAGTTGGTACATTCATCTCTTCGAGTCTCTTTGCAGCATACTCTCCCATCGCCTTATAACCAACAGGGTTAGGGTGCAACCAGTCACCAATCTGCCACTCTTTACGCAAACGGTCGGGTGATGACGGATCACGCATGAGTGTATCAAAGTCGATGAAACCGTCGATTTCATGGTTTGTTCTTATCCATTCGTTCACTATCTTACGTGCTGCATCACGTGCCTCTGTAAAGTAACCTTTGCAGCCATTAAAAGGAGTTATCGTACCCATATAGACCTTCAAGCCACGTTGGCGAGCCCTTCTTAATCATCACTTGATAGGCTTCTATCAACTGGCGAGCAGTTTCTTCTGGATTGGTTGACGTACCGATATCATTAATAGCCTCGAAGATGATTACTGCACGAAGTCCTCTTTGTCCCAATATATCACGATCGAAACGCTCCTTTCCGGGCTGTCCTAAACCCACAGAGAGGATACGATTATCCCCAATACCAAGATTCAATACACCCGTTTTCGGACTCTTCGACTCATGTTCTCCATTCAGTACGGCAGACATAAAATCAGGCCAACGGTCTTGTGCATTTGTAACACAACCCTTTCCATCGGTAATACTATTACCAAGGATAGCCACACTGGAAGCAGAGGCATCAAGAACATCAATAGCAGAAATATTAAACCAATGGTCCTCTTTGAAAGCTGTTGAGAAATCAGTATTAGCATTTGTCACACCACGTAATATATAAGATGTAGTACGCGAACCCATGTGAACAGTAGGTTCTTTTGGTGCTTTAAGATAGTTAATCGTAATTGACAAACGCTCCAATGGTTGTAAATCGAATTTCAACGCATCTGAAAAGGCAGCCTTACCAGCAGGTATCGTTACCCGACGTTTATTATTAAAACGGAGATACTTAGCTGAATTCTTCTGTATCTCTGACCCTTCTCCAGCCTTTGCAATATAAACACTGGTAATCTCAACAGGCTCAGAAGACAGTTCATTACTCAACTGCAAACGAATAACAGGGCCACCGATACTCACCTTCACGACCTGCCGTACGGAGCGATTCGTCATTTGGTTATTATAAGGCATAAAACCCTTATCAACTGTCTGTGGCGCACAAGCCCATGTACCAACCCAACGTTCTTGCTGTGCATAAGCGTTGAATGTGATAAAAAACAATAAAACGAATAAAATCTTACGTGTAAACATTGTCCTGAAATTTTAAACCTCCCAAGCCTCTCTCACTACCTCTAACTAAAAGAGAACATATTTCTATTAATGGAAGGTTAATGATAAATAATGATAGTTTGCAATGAATAATAGAACAAAGAATAAACTTCCTACTTCTGCAATAGTTGGTTTGACGAATCAATAAGACTTTCTATTTCCGCTCTCAGATATGCCTTAAAACCATCACCCTCTATGATTTCTATATCTTTAAAGAGTCCGAGAACGAAACGACCTAAACCACGATAATCGCATACTTCTATATCTAAAAGCCACGAGCCATCTGCATTCGGAGTAATATAATGCGCGCCTTGTGGGTATTCTTCCTTAAAGAGATTGTGGGATAACTGTCCTAAACGTAACTTCACACGATATCGTTCCTCACTACTAAACATAAAGATATCCGTAAACACCTGCCTATGCTTGTCTTCATGTAACCACGATGTATCCAGTATCTCCACACTCGTCATGCGAGAAATCTTAAATGTCTTATTTGTTTTGACACCAATTCATGACAGCGTACATCCTCATTATTATGCAACAAAAGGAAGGGCTCTACAAGACGATCCTTAACAGAGTGACTATGTGGACTTGAATAACCAATTAAACGTACCGTCTTCTTCTCTGCCATCGCCTTGCGTAGCAGTTTCAGGTTACTCTCCATTTGGCGACGAATGGGTGACTCTGCAGACACAGAGAAGTTATAAGAACTTTCCAACTTCTGCCTTAGCTGGTTCACCATCTCACTATCATTACCAGCCATTGTCAGTACACTATGTATTGTCTTCACATCCTTATCTGTAAACTGAATCGTCTGTAACAGCTGTGTGAAGAAAGGAGAGCGACGATCAATATGATAATAGCCCTGATTCTTAAATACGATAAAACCTGCATGCTTGATGAAGTCGAGTAGGTAATAGAAATTCCTACGCGACAAGTTCATCCGCTCACACAGTTCTTCAACCGTATAATTGCGTCCATCAGACAATAGAATCAAGAGTTCTAACTGCTTCTTTAATTTATCGAATCTCATTCTTACAATGAATAGACATATGGTATATAACGCAGAAACAACACTTTTATTAATCTCTACAGCACTTTTTTATGTCGAATCATATCTAAACAATGACACTATCCTCTATAACAAAAGACTCTTCTCATAGCAAGATATAATGATTCCCTACCAAGAGTGATATATTTATGTAACGTACAAGAATAGTTTTTATTTTTGATTTGCTGTCACTTTTAACATTTCACATAACTCCATTGTAAACAAATGAGTTAGACAAGTACTTTGGATGACAGGAATGACAGGAAAATTAGTTTTAGATAATCTCTATCTCAACAAATAGAGATAGAAACCTATAGGAACCATTCTCTTATAACAGAGATAAAAAGCTGTTAGGGAGTAACTAAAGACGAACACAATAAAAGAATAATAGTTTATTACTCTTGAAGTTGGATAAACATAATAATTTAACGCAAGATGGGGAACTAATTGCTTTAGACAATTAGCTCCCCAAATATTGATCTGTAAAGAAAATTATTTATTAGTTACTATAACCAGTGTTCTGCTGATTTTTGAGATTAGAGTTTGCATCAACCTCATAACCAGGAATTGCAGGATATGCCTTATAATAATCTCGGTTGTAACTACGAGCCTCTGTCGTTAATACGTCATGCCAACCACGCGATGCATCACTTGTATAACGAGTGATAGTCTCATTATTACGGAGAGCATCGAAGAAACGTTGTCCTTCACCTACAAGTTCTTTTCGACGTTCCAACAATATGCGCGCTAAAGTAACATCAGAAGCTGTAACCTGCTTAGTGGTATCACTTGTACGATTTTTGATAATATCATTCAAGTACTGAGCCGCTTTTTGTAGTATTTCCTAATCTAAAAGCTGCTTCTGCTGCATTAAGATAAACTTCAGAGAGACGAAGTAAAGGAATGTTCGAATAACGAACATCTCCGTTATATGCAGGCATCTTATTCAGATAGACCTTAGCACCATTAAATACTTTCTTTTTATCAGCAGATGGCGCTAAGAATACGTTAGCTCTAACATCTTGTGGATCTTCTGCAAGGAGTTCTACAAAGCTTTTTTTGTTGCACATACATCCCCATAGCCAGGAACATCAGGGGCGATTCTCCGCATACATATAAGCAATACCCTCTCTGTCATTCCAATCTTGTGAATTGGTAACTGAAAGCTCAAAAAGCATCTCATTAGAATGGTTCTTATCGTCCTTTTTTTCCAAGCTTGAACATACTCATCAGCAGCCCAAAGTTTATTACCAGAATTATTAATAACATCTTCGGCTGTTGAAAGTGCATTTGCCCAATCACCTTTTTGTTAAGTAAACACGTGATAACAAAGCCTTAGCTGCATAAAGACTCATATAACCAGTTTCTGGCTTTGTTTCTAAATTACCAGAGCTTATAGCCTCATTTAAATCTTTGATTACTTGAGTATAACACTCTGCAACCGTACTACGGGAAGGTTTTTTTCCTCTGTTGACATTACCTTTGTAACCAATGGTACGCCTAAAGATGCACCATTATCCTCTGTGTAAGTCTTTCCATAGACACGTGTTAAATCAAAAGTTGCCATAGCTCTTAAGACTAAAGCTTCAGCACGGATTTGACCTATCAATGCCTTTCCGTCCGCATCATCCTTATCCGTCAGTTTTCCACCATCTGCCGCTTCTATGATATGATTTGCGGTTTGAATTACAACATAAGGTGACTGCCATATCGCAGTAGTATTACTAAAATTAGAGGCTGTAGTATATTCCATCTTGTAATAGAACGAAGCACGATTACTACCATACTTATAATTATACTGCAAGTCCTCTCCGTGCATCTCTCCATAAAGAAACATCTGTAAGCCATAATAATCCTTGGCTTGGGACGAACCTTTCAAAGCCGCATACATACCTGTACGCGCTGTGACCATGTCAGAACTGTTATTGATGGCAGTTCCTTCTGAAACACCATCGCTCGGTCTCTGATCGAGAAATTCATCACCACATGATGCCGCACCAGTCATTACAACTACAGCAAGCATAAGGCTATATATTTTCTTATAAGTTCTTTTCATAAACAATATTTTTAATTAATAGACATTAAAAACCAAGTTCAATACCGAAAGTAAAGGTGCGGAGTGCAGGTGTCTGGAAAGTACATACACCATCGACACGCATTTCTGGATCAACATAAAGATCCTTTGATTTCCATGTCAACAAGTTACTTGCAGAGAAGAATGCACGTGCCTTACTCAAACCAATATGTGTAACCCAGTGTGATGGAGCTGTAAATCCGAGTGTCAAACTCTTCAGACGCAGGTAATCAGTTGGCATCAACCAACGAGAAGATACTTCACTTGAATTACCATACTGGAACACTGGCTGTGAGGCATTCGTATCGCCAGGACCTGTCCACATCTTATTGATGTCATAATAAGTTGGTAACTGACCACCGAAGGTATAGTTTCCATTATTATGTTGCCATGTAGCTGCATCAAAAGCCTTACCTCCAAGAGAGAATGTAAAGTTCAGACCGAAATCAATAAACTTCCATGTGATATTATTACTGAAGCCACCTTCTATCTTTGTTTCGTGATTTCCTATAATAACTTTTTTCGCTTCATTAGGATTGACTGTTGTGTTACGTGCATTGCTTGTTCCATCATTGATGTAGTAAGATTCTCTACCAGTATTTGGGTCAACACCAGCATACTCATAGCCATAGTAGCTATAATAAGGTTCACCTACTTTATGAATGCGAACACCACTGATAATCTGATTTTCTTCACCATAAATCTTAGTAAGTTCGTTATGGTTATGTCCGAAGTTCAACATTGTTGTCCATGTAAGGTCCTTTGTTTGGAGGTTGTTACTTTGAATAGTTATTTCATAACCTCTATTACGTAGTGAACCTACATTAACAGCTTTCTTGGAAAATCTATCACTATTATAATAACCAGGCACTGCTGATATTGGTAAATCAAAGATTAGGTCAGACGTTGTACGTACATAATAATCGAAAGTCACAGATATGCGATCAAGTAACGTTAAGTCAAGACCAAAGTTGACAGAACGGTTTTTTTCCCACTGTAATTCAGGATTACCAATACCAACAATAGCCATACCAGATTTCCATTATAATATTGACCATATTTGTACCAGTTTTGGTAACCATAGAAACTACTTGGTAGCGTACCATTCACACCATAACTTGCACGTAACTTACCATCGCTAACAACCTGCTTGATAGGCTCCATGAACTTCTCTGAACCAAAACGCCATGCTGTAGAAACTGACCAGAAGTTACCCCATCGATTGTCTTTTGACAAACGACTACTACCATCACGACGGAAACTCACACCAGCATAATACTTATTATCATAGTTGTAGTTTACTCGTCCTAACCAACTTGCAAGAGTGTAACCACTTACTTTACTCTCTGCACTGGTTGTACCAGCATTACCAAATTCGTAGAGGTCACCAGGATAATCTTTACCACTAATGTAATTATACCTTGTGACATACTTCTCAGTTTCATAGCCTAAAAGGGCATCAATATTGTGTAGACCAAAAGTTTTCACATATGCCAACTGTGTCTGACCATTTAACTGGCTGATAGATCCATTGTAGCGTTGCAGATTACCAGAAGGACTACCGTCATTTGACAAACGGTCCCAAAGTACATCTTCATTATTTGAAGTATAATCGTATGTTATCTTCTCACTCAGACGGAGACCATCCCATATATTCCAATCCAACTTCAAAGAGTTAAAGGCACGCTTGATATCTGTTTTATCATACGTATGCAAAGCCTCATAGATTGGGTTTACACTAGTCAAACTATTTGTTTCACTTCCACGAGCCATGGTTCCATCAGGTAAGTAAGCGACAGAAGATGGACTCTGAATAAATGCGTAATTGGCTATAGGACTTGAGAAAGAAGCTCCTCCATCGTTGGTAAGGTTTTGATTAATCTTTGAGAACAAAGAAGAATATGTCAACGTAAAATGACCAAACTTATGTGTTACATTAGCATTACCAGTGAAACGCTCCATACCTTGATTAGAGAATATACCAGTTTGCTTCATATAAGAAAGTGAGGTATAGAAACGTGTACTCTCACCACCACCACTCAAGCTAACCTGATAGTTTTTGGTGATGTCCCCTCTTAATGAGAAGGCTCTTCCAATCTGTCCACTCTTTAATAGGCTTACCACTTTGATCATATCCCACTATAGGCTTTGATGCAAAGTCTTCAATATTATTATTAGCAAAAAGTCTCTGCATCTGTTTCAGACTTACCCTCTTTATAAAGAGCATAGTTCTTCAAACCAAGTAACAACAGTTCACGTCGTTCATCTCCTCCCAATACTGGGCGATAATTAATAGCTACATTAGAGAAACCCCAGTCGCTACGAAAAATCGACATGTGTTTTTTCCTTTCTTACCACTCTTTGTTGTAATTACAATTACTCCATTTGCCGCACGTGAACCATAAAGGGAAGCTGCTGCTGCATCTTTTATAACAGTAATTGACTCAATATCATTACTGTTAAGAGTCGCAAGCACATTTGTTCCAGATTCATTATAGTTGCCTTGACCGAAGCCATTGACATCTCCTGATATCATAGGCGTACCATCAATAACATACAAAGGTTCATTACCAGCGTTAATTGAACCCATACCACGAATACGGATATTACTTACAGAACCAGGAGCACCAGATGCACTTGTCACAGTAACACCAGGAACCGAACCTGCTATCTTGTCTTGGACAGAAGCTACAGGCACATCAGACAATTTACCAGGGTCAACGTTAGCAGCAGCTCCTGTAAAGCTTGATTTCTTAAAGTTACCATAACCAGTAACAATAACTTCTTCAAGTGAGCCTGCGTCAGGTTTCATTACCACCTTTATGCCGTCTGAAACTGGTACAAGCTGAGTTTTTAGACCAACATATTGCACACGTAACTGATTCTTTCCAGCAGGTACAATAAGGTGGAATTTACCATCAATGTCTGTGACAGTACCCATCTGTGTGCCAGCTACAAGAATAGAAGCCCCAACGACTGGTAGCCCATCTTCTGAGGAAACTACAGTTCCGCTAATCTCTGTCTGCGCCAGCGCTGTTCCTAAACTTAGGAATAGACCGACTAAAAACATCATTAGTCTTTTTTCCATAAATTCTCTCTTTAATTAATATAATAAATAAACTATTTCAGACTCAAACTATTAATACGTAAGGTATTACAAAATGGTACTATCCTAATAGGTATCTTTTTTTAACACTTCACAAAGATAGTACACCGCTTTTTAAAGTTCCAAGTGGAAATGAAATTTTTAATTAATATTTTTCACATTTATTAATATTTCATTTTTACGAAACGACATATTATTGCATGAAAATAAATTAATTATTATATATAACAACACATAAAACAGCATATTGTAAGTACTACACTTTTCTTTTCCTTATTAAAGATTAAAATATAATTAAGTATAGAGAGATAAAGTAACTTTAGAGTCAAATATGCCATTAGATCGTAATGTCGATTATTAATATTACTCCAAACGAGCAATATCACCCGATTTTTAGAAGAAGTAAATAACTTAACAAACCTACTTACTAACAATAAAATAAGCCTTTTCTGACAATGAGTTACGCACAAACAACTGACATATTACAAGGTGTTTAGCACTCCGCACCATTGGTGCTAAGGCTTAACACGGTTGGTGCTGAGCCTTCGCACCACATGTGCGCAATGACATATGTTTAGCTCCTAATGACCGATTGGGGTTCAAAAACAGAAAGAAAGAATCCTTATAGCATATTATAAGGTATAAAGAATATCTTTATTAGGGAATTGTTTACAAGACAACATAAACAATATATAAAAAAATAAGGACTTAACCTTACATTTACGCTGTTAGAACTACAAAGAATGTAAAGTTATCCTACTGAAGGCATGTAAAGAAAAGTGGGGCTTCAGAATTTTGGAGTGATAACAATCCGTCTAAGCTTAGGTCTCTGACGAAATGTCACACAGAGGGACGGAGAGTACGGAGGAATATAAAAGTAGGCACTGGTAGGCACGGAGGCACCGTCGGTGCGTGGAGCGACGGAGATAGTTTGCCAATTCTGTTAGCAATTTATATACAAAGCGTTCATACTAAAAGAGTTATCAGAAATATGTACGCTATACCTCCGTCGCTCTTTGTGCCATCGGCACCTCTGTGATATTGCCTTTATCTCCGTCCTCTCCGTAGCTCTGTGTGCCTTATTATATAAGCGTTTTAATTTATCACTCCATATTTCGGAAGAACCAGAAAAGTTGCAAGTCAATTGATTGAGAAGGATGGAGTCACAAACAGACTTCACTCAAAATGAATCATAAGACAAAACCCACTATAATATAGTTACCTAACAGATTGTAGGATCTTATCAGTATCTTATCTGTCTTTGTAACTTGATGTTAGTCCACTATGCTGGCGTTACAATGATAGACAAGGTGCTTGACTATACAACAAAATCTGTTTAGAATCATATACTCAATTAGGTTTAGAAGTCAAAAGAGAGCTGCCCATCACCCAAAAGGTTATAACTTTTGCGATGATAAGGTGTGATACCATGTTCACGAATAGCCTGACGATGCTTCTTCGTTGGATAACCCATATTTGACTGCCAGTCATACTGCGGATATTCCTCAGCCAAGGAGAGCATATAATCATCACGATAAGTCTTGGCAAGGATTGAGGCAGCTGCAATGGAAAGATACTTCCCATCTCCTTTAACTATGGTTGTTGAAGGTAGATCTTGGTAAGGCTTAAAACGATTACCATCAACGATAACCGCTTCTGGACGTACCTTCAACTGGTCTAACGCTCGATGCATAGCCAAGAAAGAGGCGTTGAGAATATTTATCTTATCTATCTCTTCAGGCGTTACGATGCCCACTGCCCACGCAATAGCATCTCGCTCAATCTCCTCACGAAGTGCATAACGTTTCTTTGCTGTCAGTTTCTTTGAGTCGTTTAACAACTCATTCTGATAATCGGGTGGTAGGATAACGGCTGCAGCATAGACACTTCCAGCAAGGCATCCTCTGCCTGCTTCGTCGCAACCAGCCTCTATTAGGCTTTCATAATAATGACTTTTCAGCATGAGCAATAGGTTTTAAAAGTTAAAGAACCTTTCATTTTAATCTTATATAACAAATATTTTTTGTAAAGTGAACATTCCTTGCACAACATGCAACTACTTTTGCAAACATAAACCAAGGAATGTTTTACACATCATTTATATATAGCAACAATTAAAGAACAAAGAATATGAAAAAAGAATTGATTCTCACAGAGCGTAACGCATCGTACAACGAGCTTAGTCGTTTCTTCACAGACGTAGCTGCATGGTTCCAAACTCCAATGGAGTGGCTACGTAATTATTACAGCTCTGTCCTCGAACGGGAAGTGAGTAGCAAGCAGGCTTCCTATATCACGCAAGCTCAGTTGGCTTTGATTCTAACTATATTCCCAATCGTTTCATCATTACTATTACAAGGAGTCTTCCTTACTTGGTTTGTCTTCAGCCTTTATAAGTGCAAGAAGGGATAAGAACCTCGGTATATACCTTGTATATCTGCAAGCAAACAGGCGTTCATAAGCGTAATGAAACGCATATAAACGCCTGTTTGAATCTACTTATTTCCTTAAAACATCATTGCAATACGCTTGATACCTGCTACCAAAGCATCCACTTCCTCACGTGTGTTATATAATCCGAAGGAGGCACGAACAGTACCAAGGATACCAAGGCGATCCATCAAAGGTTGTGCACAATGATGCCCCGTGCGGACAGCAATACCTAACTGGTCGAGCAATGTACCGAGGTCCATGTGGTGAATATCACCGACATTGAAACTGATAACAGCATCCCCACTGTCATTACGATGTCCATAGATGTGCATACCCTCTATCTCACGAAGTTGCTGAAGTGCATAACGTGTGAGGTCCTGCTCATGAGCAAGGATGTTATCCATCCCCAAGGAAGTAACATAATCGAGGGCGGTTGCAAGTCCATGCGTTGCAATATAATCAGGAGTTCCTGCTTCAAACTTCAAAGGTGGACGCTCGAAGGTTGTCTTCTCAAAGCTAACACGCTCTATCATTTCACCACCACCTTGATATGGAGGTAGTCGGTCGAGCCACTCTTCTTTACCATAAAGAACACCCACACCGGTAGGTCCATACACCTTATGACCACTGAAAGCAAGGAAATCGCAATCTAAGTCTTGCACGTCAACGGCAAAGTGAGGAACACTTTGCGCACCATCCACAACAACAGGTACGCCGTGTTCGTGGGCGATACGGACCATCTCCTTTACAGGGTTGACAGTTCCAAGGACATTACTTACCTGCGTTACACTAACAAGCTTTGTGCGCTCGGTGAAAAGTTTTTCATATTCTTCAAGCTGAAGTTCGCCCTCATCGGTCATTGGAATGACCTTTAGCACAATTCCTTACGCTGTTCCTGTAACTGCCAAGGCACAATGTTTGAGTGATGCTCCATGGTAGAAACAATCACTTCATCACCCTCCTTCATACAACCTTCTACAAAACTGGAAGCAACGAGATTCAAACTCTCTGTCGTACCACGTGTGAAGACAATCTCAGTTGTTGAACGAGCATTGATAAACTTCCGCACTGTCTCACGTGCTGCCTCGTGCAAGTCGGTAGCCTGTTGTGACATCCAGTGTACACCACGGTGCACATTGGCATTTACATTGAGGTATTCTTCCCGCATAGCATCCAACACACAGAGCGGTTTCTGTGTGGTGGCACCATTGTCAAGATAAATTAGGGGTTTACCATAGACGGTGCGGGAGAGAATTGGGAAGGATTCCCGAACTTTCGTTATATCGTACATCTTTTATTGGGCTTATTGGGCTAATAAGGCTTATTGGGCTAATAAGGCTAATAAGGCTAATAAGCCCAATTAGCCTAATACCAAATTACTTACACAAATCGCAACCTTCACACTTATCAAGCTCGCCACGGAAACGCTTCTCTACCAAATGGTGGAGACGGTCGCGCAATGGCTCAAGTTCCATCTTGTCGATTACCTCATTGATAAAGGCAAACTCAAGGAGGAGCTTTGCTTCTTTCTTATCAATACCACGCTGCTGCATGTAGAAGAGCGCAGCATCATTGAGTTGTCCAACTGTTGAACCATGATTACACTGAACATCATCAGCATAAATCTCAAGCATAGGCTGGGTGAACATTCGGGCAGTCTTGCTGGCACAGAGGTTACGGTTGTTCTCCTGTGAAAGCGTCTTCTGCGCGCCCTTGCGAACAAGCACACGACCAGCGAAAGCACCAACTGCATTATCATCAAGTACGTACTTGTAAAGTTCGTTACTGGTGCAATGAGGTACTTGATGGTCGATAAGCGTATTGTTGTCAACGTGCTGACTCTTATCAGCTATCACACAACCATTACAGAAGCATTCGCTACCCTCTCCCTTGAAACAAGGTCGAGCATATTGCGAGTAACTCCATTATGCAATGTAATGACGTTGTGGCTTGCACGTGAATCACGCTGCTGCTCGATATATACATTCGACACGCGTACATTCTTTGCATGCGTTTCCTCAAGACAGTTCAACTCAAGATTGGCATTTGCACCTACGTAGGCTTCGATCACCTGTGTGGCAAGGAAGTTACGGTCGTCAGCAGCATGATCACAGAAGAGGAACTGCGCCTTTGCACCTTCTTCAAGAACAATGAGTACTCGACGATTGACCATCAAGTCTACATCTGAACGAAGGATATTGATTACCTGTATGGTGCGTTCAAGCTGTACATTCTTAGGCACATAGATGAAGAGACCATCTTGTGCAAGCATTGTATTCAAAGCTGTTATAGCATCAGCCTCAGTATTGGCAAGACGACCATAATACTTTGCAACCAACTCTGGACGCTCAGTTGCTACACGGTTCAAACTGTCAACAATGACACCATCATTAAGCTTTGCCTTTGGAAGAGCCTTACTGTAGAACTGATCATTAACTACGAAATAAAGAGAAGTGCTGAGATTTGGAACATCGCACTTGAAGGTCTCATAAGGATTTACAGGAATCTCAAGACGGTTGAGATTCAATCCATAATCAGGTTCAAAGAGCTTCTGCATATCCGTGTACTTATAGCGTTCCACCTTCTTGGTAGGAAAGCCCTGTCGACGGAAGTCTTCAAAAGCCTTATCGCGTACCTCATTAAGCACAGGTGCAGCATGGTCTTTGATGAGTTGCTGCGCCTCTGTATAGAGGTCTATATATTGTTTTTCGCTTTGCATTGTAATTTCTTTTTGGAGGTTTTATCTAAAGGATAGCAGATTAGAGATTATAGAAAAACTAAGTAAACTATGAGTACTATGTTAACTATAAAAACTAAACACTCTAAAGCCAACCATTAATCCTCTGCGTCAACCTCTTCCTTAATCCAATCGTAACCGCGTGTCTCAATCTCCTTAGCAAGTTCAGGACCTGCAGTCTTCACGATACGACCCTATAAAGCACATGAATAACATCTGGCTTAATCATCTCTAACAGACGCTCATAGTGCGTAATAACAATAGCAGAAGTCGTTTCATTGTGCATCTTGTTTACACCCTCAGCTACAATACGCATAGCATCAACGTCAAGACCTGAGTCTGTCTCATCAAGAATACTAAGCTTTGGCTCCAACATTGCCATTTGGAAAATCTCGTTGCGCTTCTTCTCACCACCAGAGAAACCCTCGTTTACACTACGGCGAGAGAGTGTTGAGTCCATACCAACCAACTGGCGCTTCTCACGCATGAGTGCCATAAACTCTGCAGCCTTCATTGGCTCTAATCCCTCATAGGCACGCTTTGCATTGATAGCAGCCTTCATGAAGTTAGTCATACTTACGCCAGGTATCTCTACTGGATACTGGAAAGACAAGAAGAGTCCCTCATGAGAACGATCCTCAGGCTTCATCTCCAAGAGATTCTTGCCATTAAACAATGCCATACCATCAGTTACCTCATAGAGAGGATTACCTGTAAGTACTGCACTTAGTGTTGACTTACCAGATCCATTAGGACCCATAATAGCATGAATCTCACCATCTTTAATTGTGAGGTTGATACCTTTTAATATTTCTTTTCCTGCGATGGTTGCATGCAGGTTTCTTACTTCTAACATATTATCTTTGCTTTATTTTTTCTTCACTAAAAATATATTAACGAAATCTAACAACATGTCGAATACGAAATCAGAGGTATGATACTCACCACGAGCCATCTTCTCTGTTTTTTCTTGTTCTCTCTGCTCTTCAAAAAGCGATGGCGCAGAGTCATTATAACCCAAGAAAGACTTTGATTTTTTCTTGTAACGTGGTAGGTTACCTATCATCTCCGAGCCTGTAACTGTACGGTAGAGACGAGTTTCAAAGGGCTTGGGTGTCGATGGTAATCCCATCACTGACTGGCATGTAATTGCTGTATCCTGCTTCACATGCTTCTCAATAAGATACTTCTCCCATGGCTTTATTTGCCATGACTGGGCTTGAAGCATTGTTGTTAGCAGCAAGCCAGACGTGATAAGAATGACCTTTCGCATGTTGTTTATTCAGTTATATTATCCTACCGTTCCTTCAAGTGTTACAGAGAGTAGTTTTTGTGCCTCAACAGCAAACTCCATTGGAAGCTTATTGAGTACGTCCTTAGCATATCCATTGACGATCAAACCAACAGCATCCTCTGTTGGTATACCACGCTGATTACAATAGAAAAGCTGGTCTTCACTAATCTTCGAAGTAGTTGCTTCATGCTCAACAATAGCTGTATCGTTGTGGATGTCCATATAAGGGAATGTGTGAGCACCGCAGTCAGAACCTAAGAGAAGAGAGTCACAACTTGAGTAGTTACGAGCGTTCTCCGCATTGGCTGTAGCACGAACCAAGCCACGATAAGAGTTCTGACTATGTCCGGCAGAGATACCTTTCGAGATGATTGTACTCTTGGTATTCTTACCCATGTGAATCATCTTCGTACCCGTATCTGCCTCTTGGTAGTTATTGGTTACAGCAACAGAATAGAATTCTGCCTGTGAGTTATCGCCCTTCAATACACAAGAAGGATACTTCCAAGTAATTGCCGAACCTGTCTCTACCTGTGTCCATGACAGCTTTGAGTTCACTCCACGAAGTTCACCACGCTTTGTAACAAGGTTCAAGACACCACCCTTACCGTTTTCATCACCTGGATACCAGTTCTGAACAGTAGAGTATTTTACTTCTGCATTGTCCAAGACAACGATTTCAACTACTGCTGCATGCAACTGATTCTCGTCACGCATAGGAGCAGTACAGCCTTCAAGATAGCTAACATACGAATCATCATCAGCTACAATCAATGTACGTTCGAATTGACCAGTATTAACCGCATTGATACGGAAATACGAACTAAGTTCCATTGGACAACGAACGCCCTTAGGTATATATACAAAGGAACCATCACTAAAGACCGCAGAGTTGAGTGCTGCAGAATAGTTGTCACGATAAGGAACTACGCTTCCGAGATACTTACGTATCAAGTCAGGATGCTCCTGAACTGCTTCACCGATAGAGCAGAAGATGATACCCTTCTCAGCCAACTGCTTCTTAAAGTAGTCTTCACTGACACCGAGTCCATAATGGCATCTACTGCCGTACCACTCAAAGCAAGACGCTCTTCCAATGGAATACCTAACTTATCAAAAGTCTTTGCTAACTCTGGATCAATCTCCTTGTTCTTAGGCTTCTTCGCCAACGGATCAGCATAATAAGAGATATCCTGCAGATGCAACTCTGGCAAATGCAAGTGTCCCCAACTTGGAATAGGGAGTGTCTGCCAGTAACGGAAAGCCTTCAAACGAAAATCGAGGAGCCACTCTGGTTCCCCTTTCTTCTGCGAAATAAGTCGAACGACATCTTCGTTCAGACCCTTCGGAATGACCTCCGTATGTACATCAGTCGTAAAGCCGAACTCATACTTCTGCTCTGCGACTTTCTTTACAAATTCATTATTCTTGTTCTCAGACATTTGTTTTTTGTGATTAAAGAGAGGGAGAATACTCAGGAGTCAAAAGAGTTAGAGGGAGTTAGAAGGGTTAAAGAGAATACTTACCTTTTCAGTATGCTTCGTTACCTCTAACGTTTAGCCCATCCAAATACACTATCTGTCTTTCCTATACCTATTGTTTAATTCATTTAAACCTATCGTTTCAATTCATCCAGCAATAAGTTCTTAGTTCCCACCGTCTCTATTCTCAATACTTATATACACTCTGTGAACATACAATATGTATGCCACAAAGACCAATGGCAACATTTGTTACCATGAAGAAAAAACCGCCTTTACTCCTTTGATGGAGAAAAGACGGTTTTTTATATTGTTACAATTTCTGTTCAACCTCAATCTCCGTGAAGGTTTCGATGATATCACCCACCTGTAAATCATTGTAATTGACAAGTGAAATACCACATTCAAGTCCTGTAGCGACCTCCTTCACATCGTCCTTATAACGCTTCAGTGCATCAATAGGAGCTGTATGAATTACGATACCGTCACGGACTACGCGACCCTTATCCTTGCTGTGAACCTTACCTTCAGTAACCATACCACCAGCAACAGTTCCAACCTTGGAAATCTTGAAGACCTGTTTAACCTCAAACTGACCAGTGACAATCTCCTTCTTCACCTTGTCAAGCATACCCACCATCGTTGACTTAACATCGTCGATAGCATCATAGATGACAGAGTAAGTGTTGATTTCTACACCCTCACGGTCAGCCAAACGGCGTGCATCAGCAGAAGGACGAACCTGGAAGCCGACGATAACAGCATCTGAAGCTGATGCCAACATAACATCGTTTTCTGAAATCTGACCTACAGCCTTACTGATAACGTTAACATTAACCTTCTCAGTTGACAGTTTGATGAATGAGTCGGACAATGCCTCGATAGATCCATCAGTATCACCCTTCACAATGATATTCATCTCATGGAACTCACCACGAGCAATTCGGTGAGAGATATCAGACAGGGTAAGACGAGTCTGTGTACGCAAGCCTTGCTCACGCTGCAACTGCTCACGCTTGTTTGCAATCTCACGTGCCTCCTGCTCAGTCTCCATAACATGGAAGGTATCACCTGCTGTTGGTGCGCCATTCAGACCGAGGATGATTGCAGGCTCTGCTGGTCCAGCACTTTCGATACGCTGGTTACGCTCATTGAACATAGCCTTGATACGACCCCATGAAGTACCAGCGATAACATTATCACCAATCTTCAATGTACCATTAGATACAAGAACCGTACTTACATAACCACGACCCTTATCAAGTGAAGACTCAATGATAGTACCTGTTGCCTTACGGTTAGGGTTAGCTTTGAGATCCATCATATCAGCCTCAAGAAGAACTTTATCAAGAAGTTCGTTCACTCCGATTCCCTTCTTAGCACTGATTTCCTGACACTGATACTTACCACCCCACTCTTCAACGAGCAGATTCATTTGTGACAAGTCTTCACGAATCTTATCAGGGTTAGCTCCTGGCTTATCAATCTTATTGATTGCAAAGACCATAGGAACACCTGCTGCCTGTGCATGAGCAATCGCCTCCTTGGTAGTAGGCATCACAGAGTCGTCTGCAGCAATGATGATAATCACAATATCAGTAACCTGTGCACCACGAGCACGCATAGCAGTAAAGGCTTCGTGACCCGGAGTATCAAGGAAGGTAACCTTACGGCCATTCTCAAGTGTCACACCATAAGCACCGATGTGCTGGGTAATACCACCTGCCTCACCAGCAATTACATTCGTATTACGGATATGGTCGAGCAAAGAAGTCTTACCATGGTCAACATGACCCATGACTGTCACAATTGGAGCACGTGATACGAGATCGTTCTCATCATCCTCCTCTTCACTAACAGCTTCCTGTACTTCAGCACTAACATACTCTGTCTTGAAGTCGAACTCATCAGCAACAAGGTTGATAGTCTCTGCATCAAGACGCTGGTTGATAGACACCATGATACCTACAGACATCAAGGTCGAGATGACATTTGTTACAGGAACATTCATCATTGTTGCCAACTCTGAAACAGTAACAAACTCTGTCAACTTCAATATCTTACTTTCCTTGCGCTCTGCCTTAGCCTCTGCATTCAGACGTTCTTGAACAGCATCACGCTTCTCTTTACGGTATTTAGCACCCTTCTTATTCTGACTCTTGCTTGTCAAGCGTGCAAGTGTCTCCTTTACCTGGCGTGCTACAGCCTCATCATCAACCTCTAAAGGCTTCTGATTACGATTGCGGTTCTTCTTACCTGCATTCTTGTTGCCACCGCCATTGTTGTTATTGCCTTTCTTACCATTCTGGTTCTGCTGCTGATTAGCGGCAGCATTGATATCAACGCGTTCTTTGTTAATACGAACGCGTTTCTTCTTGCCCTGACCATTACCCTGACCAGCTTTCTCCTCACGTTCTTTACGGCGTTCCTCCTTACTCTTCTTCTTAGGGCGGGTACTCTGGTTCAAAGTGCTGAGGTCAATCTTACCTAAGACATTCACCTTAGGTGTATTTAAGATTTTCTTCTCATTCTTGGTCTGGAACAAGCCATTATCTTTTTTCTCCTCTGCAGCTGCAGGTTCAGCTGGAGTATTAGTAGCTACAGAATCAGCCTGCACCTTAGGATCAGCCTTTACCTCAGCCTTAGCTACAGGAGTTTCATTCTTTTTAGGTTCAGCCTTCACCTCAACAGGTTTCTCAACCTTTGGAGCTACAGGTTTAGCCTCTTCTTTATTTACAGCAGGCTTCTTGCTTGCATCATGTTTCTCTACCTTTTTCTTCTCCTCTGCAGGTTCTACGGCAGCAGCAGGGGTAGGTTTATTCTCAACAGGAGCAGCAGCTTTCTTTGCAGCTGGCTTATTCAGCTGACCAAGGTCCATCTTTCCGACTGGTTTATACTGCTGACGCTCAGCCTTCATGACTGCTTCGCCTTTATGTTCTGCAGCGCTTTTCTTCTCTTTAGTCTTCTTTTGCAAAGCTTAGCAGCGTCCTTCTTTACCTCCTTATCATTATTGAAGGCATCTACGAGAGCTTTATACTGACCCTCGCTTAGCTTGAAGTTAAGCTCGTTCTTCACCTCGCCTAACTCTGGCTTCTTCTCTAAGAACTCCACTGCCGTTTGGAGTCCTATATTCAATTCACGAATTGCTTTGTTTAATCTGATGCTCATTAACTTTATTTTTCGGTGTAGGGTGTTGGTTGTTGATATGCCTTTTGGTAGAGAGGGGTTCCGAACATGGAGTTGCTGAATAGTCACACCCGTTAGCTTTCAGTCAACAGCCATCACCCACCAACCAATCACCTTTTACTGTTCAAACTCTGATCTCAATACGTTCAACACGCTATCAACAGTCTCTACCTCCAAGTCTGCCTTTTCAATCAGCATCTCACGTGGAGCGTTGAGTACCTGGCGCGCTGTGTCAAGTCCGATACCCTTAATGGCATCGATAACCCACTGATCGATTTCATCAGAGAACTCATCCAAGTAAATATCCTCCTCTGCATTCTGTTCGTCAAGTTCACGGAATACGTCGATGGTATAACCTGTCAGCATACTTGCCAACTTGATATTCATACCACCACGACCAATCGCAAGACTTACCTCTTCTGGCTGCAAGTAAACCTCAGCCTTCTTATTCTCCTCATCAATAGTTAAGCTACTCACCTTTGCAGGAGCAAGCGCACGCTGAATAAAGAGTTTTGTATTTGCAGTCCAGTTGATAACGTCGAGATTCTCGTTGCAAAGTTCACGAACGATACCATGAACACGACTACCACGTACACCAACACAAGCGCCTACTGGGTCGATACGCTCATCAAAGCTCTCAACTGCAATCTTTGCACGCTCACCAGGCATACGAGCAATCTTACGAATAGCTATCAAACCATCATTGATTTCAGGTACCTCTGCCTCAAGCAGACGCTCAAGGAACTCTGGAGCAGTACGTGAGAGGATAATCTTTGGATTGTTATTCTCATTATCAACACGATGAATCACTGCACGAACAGTCTCACCCTTACGATACTGATCACGTGGAATCTGCTCGCCCTTAGGGAGAATCAACTCGTTATTCTCCTCGTCAACAAGCAGAACCTCACGCTTCCAAGTCTGATAAACCTCACCAGAGATAATCTGACCAACACGGTCCTTATACTTGTTATAGAGAGAGTCATGCTCCAGCTCAAGAATCTTAGAAGCCAAAGTCTGACGAAGGTTCAAGATAGCACGGCGACCGAACTTATTGAAGTCAACCTCCTCACTTACATCCTCACCTACTTCATAGTCTGCCTCTATCTTACGTGCATCTGTAAGGCTTATTTCCTTATTCTCATCCTCAACCTCACCATCAGCCACAACCACACGGTTACGGTGAATCTCGAAGTCGCCCTTATCAGGGTTTACAATCACGTCGAAGTTTTCGTCACTACCGAAAATTTTAGCGAGTACATTGCGGAAGCTCTCCTCCAAAACGCTCACCAATGTAGTACGATCGATGCTCTTGGTGTCTTTAAACTCCTTGAAAGTCTCGATCATATTCGGACGTTCTTCTTCTATTTTTCTTGCTGCCATAGCTTTACTTGAAACTTATTATGTATTTTGTATATTTTACTTCATCCATCTTGTACGCATGGTCTACGTCCATCTTCACTGGACGTTTCTTACCTTCCACTTGTACCTTCTCATTGACTGCAACAACAAAGTCGTTACCATCAACGCTCTTCAATATGCCTTTGACTTTCTTTCCGTCCTTACCGAGCACCTCAACTTCCTTACCAATGAAGTTCTGATACTGCTGAGGAACTTTGAAAGGCTGACCCAATCCTGCAGAACCTACCTCAAGTTCGTAATCCTCCTCATCACGTGAGAGACGATCCTCGATATACTTGCTCAACTCTACACAATCTTCAATCCACACGCCATCGGCATGGTCAATCTCAACGACAATCTTATCGTCAGAACTGATTTGAATGTCAACCAGGAAGTACTCCTTACCTTCCAGCCACTCGTCAACGAGACTTTTTACAACGTTTTTATCTATCATAAGTGTTTTAATATGAAAAATGAGGGACTATTAAAAGCCCCTCATTCCTCTGAACGTTTGCAAAGTTACAAATATTTTCGCCACATTCCAAATGTTTTACGGCTTTTTTTATCAGTGCATAAGCGATTTAGACACTCTCTAACTAAGACTTCCTCCACCCCAAAGGGACAAATTCTAAAACGCATTGTTAACTTTCAGTTATCCATACCTTACTCTAACATAAATTGCGCTTAAAACAGCAATATAAATATTTATAAACAACAACTAACATTAAACCCGAATCTCTAAGTTTTTCAATTCATATTCCAAACTTAGAGATTTGGGACAAAAAAAAATCTTCTGTTAAATGCATAGATTATTAACAGAATGAGATTAATCCACATACATGGTATGATTACCTCTAATTAGATGGTTTTATAAAGGGGGATAAACTACATGATAAACATAATTAGACATGATGTCTATCTGTCTTCTACAAACAACGTATTCCTTTATGAAATGAAGTTTGTAAACTATTTTCATACCATTCAAAAACAAGACATGCTCTTTTGGCTTCTAAAAGATGCCCTTTTGGCTGGCCAAAGGTGCCCTTTAAGACCCTTACTAACGCCCTTTTGAAGTCCAACTAAGCACCTTTTACATTGCGACTTTATAACTAATTGATTTTCTGTTGATTGCAGACCAGACTCTTATATGTATTTTTTGCCGTTAGATATAGATATTTTCTTTGAAATTATGTAATAATTTTTCAAACCCTTGTTTACATATTTTCGAAGTCTAAAAAGATATGATTTTCAATGTAGAGGATGATAATAGGATAGAATATTGACTGTATTAGCCATGTTTCTGTTTAGTGACAAACTTTGGTTCTTCCGTTAAAGAATTTCGAAAAACGTCCACACATTTAACGGAAGAATAAAAAGAATAAGGCTTATAAGTTCAAATTGAACTCATAAGCCTTAACCCCTTTTATTAAAAAGTTCCCTTTATTTCGCCTTTGACTTCTGCTTTTTATCAACAGCTACATTGCTTGCTGGTTCGAGTTTAACCAAAGGCTGACCAACAACAGGCTGCAAGAGTTTCTTATACTCTGCTGGATTCTTCAAGATTTCCACTGCCTTTTTCCACTGCTTATCAAACTGCAGACTATTCTCCAATGAGCCTTTCTGGTAATAATAAGCTGAAACGAGGTCGCTCGTCAACACCTTCTTCAGGGTTTGCCTGTTATAATCAAGGTCTTTAGCAAGATTATGATTCAACTTCTTCTCTAAGGCATCGAACTCACCTTTCGCATCATCATAATAGCCTTCGAACTTAGCCAACTTCACAAGATTCTCCAAGTATTTCTTACTCTCACGGTCATACTTGAACCCACTCTTCAACACTGCTTGCTTGAAGTCTTCAAAGTCTGCATCTGAAATAATAAAACTCTTTGCAGGACCAATAGTAGGATGCTTCTTCAAATACTGCAACTCCCAATTCCACATTACCTCTGTTGAATCGCGTCCAGAAGAAGCAAGATAAAAAGCAATGTTTGGTAGAGAGTCTGGACGCACCTCAACATCTGGCTTGATACCACCACCATCACGCACCTCACGTCCGTTTGCTGTGTGGAACACATGTGTTAGCGAGTCTGGGACATGCTCAGTATATCCGCCATTTGCATGCTTATAGTTGATTGCCTGTATGCAACGCCCACTTGGAATATAATACTTACTTGACGTTAGTTTAAGTTTCCATTATAAGGAAGATCCATTGACACCTGTACAAGACCCTTACCATAGGTTCGTGTACCGAGAACTACCGCACGATCAAGGTCTTGCAGACTACCACTGGTAATCTCACTGGCACTCGCCGTTTCATCATTCACCAACACAACAATCGGCATAACGGTGTCAATAGGTTCAACTGTCGTCTTATACTCTTTGTTTGCACGCTCCATTTTACCCACTGTCTTCACCAGTGTAATCCCTTTCGGTACAAACATATTTACGATGTTAACCGCTTCTTGCAAACTACCACCACCATTGTTACGGAGATCGAAGACAAGTGAGGTCATACCCTGTTTCTTCATATCAAGGAAGGCACGACGTACGTCCTTTGCACAACCCGTTGTGAAAGAGTTAAGATTCAAATATCCCACTCCACCATCCTGCACACCATAATAAGGTACGGCAGGGAGCTGAATAGCACGACGAGTAATCTTAAACTTCATCTTCTTATTCACTGACGGACGCTGAATGGTCAGGATAAAGGTCGTACCAGCATCGCCACGTAGATGATTGCTGACGTATGCAACATCCTTGCCCACCATTGACGAATCGCCAATAGCAAAGATGACGTCACCCTTCTTCAAGCCAACTTCCGCAGCAGGCATATTCTCGTATGGCTCATCAATCACTGTATTCTTCAATAAGAAATTATAACGAATCAATGCACCGACACCTGCATACTTACCCGAAATCATCAAGTCGAGGTCTTTCACCTTCTCCTCTGGGTAATAAATTGTATAAGGGTCGAGCGAACGGAGCATGTAATTGATACCCGTCCCGATTACCTCGTCGGCATTAAGGCTATCAACATACATCAAGTCAAGATACTTGTAAATAGCCGAAAAAGTCTCAAGATTCTTTGCGACATTGAAGTTATGCTCCTTCTCCGCAGTGCTTTGTGCCATAACAGACCCACTGAAAGTTAGCAACCAGAGTCCGAAAGCCAAAAACAATTTTCTCATTATATATTATATCTGTTTGTTGTTTAATGTTCTTATAACGGGACAAAAGTACATTATTATAATGGAAAACACGCCTTAATAACAACGAAAATAAAGAAAATAACGATTTTATTGAAATTTTCTTCAAAAACATTTGGCAGTTTCAAAGAAACATACTACCTTTGCAACCGCTTACAAGAAATAAGCAATACAAACTGCTTCAGTAGCTCAGTTGGTTAGAGCACCTGACTGTTAATCAGGGGGTCGTTGGTTCAAGCCCATCCTGGAGCGCATCAAAAGGAATTACGAAAGTAATTCCTTTTTTGTTTTTATATAATTTCCACAGAAGGCGCAGAGCATAGCAAAAAAAATAAAGAGTTCAGTAGAAAATAAGTAGGAACAAGCTGAGCTGTAGATATTTGAAGGCTACTAAAATAATAAGAGAATTACTTTTTCTTACTACAAAAAAACACTTTTTGATTTACTTTTGCTGCCATTTTAACATTTCGAAAAAACACTGTAAACTAAGAAGTTAACATATATAACAGATGATATCAGTGACAGGAAACTCTATTTTTAATAATACATATTAGTTTTCACACAAGATAGATTACTTGAAGTTAATCCTTATCCTTATATAGCCGATCAAACTCATCAGAAGGAAGAATATGAGTAAGATATAACTCTACATACTGACGCAAAATATCAGGGTTGATTTTATCATACAGTCCTTTATCATGAAATTTAGTTTCAACACTCTCTTTATAAAACAAAGGCATCGGCATTTCCTTTGTACCAAAATGCTTATCATTCCACTGCTGCTTATTCGCATAGAACAAATACGTATCACCACTCTGAAAGGCAAAGCTGACTCGATCCTTACCAATATCAGAAAAATCATCCATTTCTATTCCTGCGAAAGAGTACACAGAAACGTATTTTTTATATTCCTTGCTATAAAAGACCATTTGAACAAAAGATTGATGTTTTGATCGCCGACTGAACTCGGTTACAAAAGAATCATACAACACTCTACGACTCCGAGGAATTGTAATCTTTACGATTTTACTGTCGGCAATATACTTATCTGCATAGCCATGCGCATCACTATTTCCTCTGAAAAACAAAAATGTAATCACAGGGAAAATAGCAAAGGCTGCCATAGTACCGATAAGATGATACTTGTTAGTTTTCATATAAGATAGATTACTTGAAGTTAATCCTTATCCTTATATAGCCGATCAAACTCATCAGAAGGAAGAATATGAGTGAGATATAACTCTACATACTGACGCAAAATATCGGGGTTGATTATGCCAAAGACTCTTTTGTCAGGATACTTCATTTCAACGCATTCCTTATAAAACAATGGCATTGGGGTTTCTTTTGTACCATAATGCTTATCATTCCACTGCTGCTTATTCGCATAGAACAAGAAAGTATCACCTCCATGAAGACCTAAACTTACTCGATTCTCACCAATATCAGAAAAACCATCCATCTCTATTTCGGAAAATGAATATATGGAAACATATTTTTTATATTCCTTGCTATAAAAGACCATTTGAACAAAAGATTGATGTTTTGATCGCCGACTGAACTCGGTTACAAAAGAGTCTGATAACACCCTACGACTCCGAGGAATTGTAATCTTTACGATTTTACTGTCGGCAATATACTTATCTGCATAGCCATGCGCATCACTATTTCCTCTGAAAAACAAAAATGTAATCACAGGGAAAATAGCAAAGGCTGCCATAGTACCGATAAGATGATACTTATTAGTTTTCATATAAGATAGATTACTTGAAGTTAATCCTTATCCTTATATAGCCGATCGAACTCGTCAGAAGGGAGAATATGAGTGAGGTATAACTCTACGTACTGACGCAAAATGTCGGGATTAATTACACCAAAGAGCTTATCACTATCATCATAATCAGGATCTAAACTATCTTTATAAAACAAAGGCATCGGCATTTCCTTTGTACCATAATGCTTATCATTCCACTGCTGCTTATTCGCATAGAACAAGTACGTATCACCACCCTGAAAAGCTAAAGTCAGTCGTTCATCACCAATATCAGAAAAACCATCCATTTCTATTCCTGCGAAAGAGTACACAGAAACGTATTTTTTATATTCCTTGCTATAAAAGACCAATTGAACAAAAGATTGACGCTTTGTACGCCGACTGAACTCGGTTACAAAAGAATCAAACAATGCTCTACGATTCCGAGGGAGCGTAATTTTAACAATTTCACTGTCGGCAATATACTTATCTACATAGTCATACGCATCACCATTTCCTCTGAAAAATAAATACGTAATCACAGGGAAAATAGCAAAGGCTGCCATGGTACCGATAAGATGATACTTATTAGTTTTCATATTCATAATAAATTATTTAGAGGATATAATTCCCATAAAGGAAGTTTTCTGATTACTGTCTGTTTCATTATTAAGTTGTACGTTTGTAACTTCTGCTTCCACGTTTTTACCACATTGTTTCTTTAACTCATCAGATATAAGATCAATGATGGCATTAGTCACCGTAGCTCCAAAATTAATTGCAGCATTACGAACACCTTTTTTGGCAGCATCAAGTTTTTTATTCAAATCCTGGTTTCTTGCCCTTTCTATATTCAATCCTCTTTGTGCTTGACTCTGTTGAGTTCTTGCCGCTTGTTGTCCTCTACCAGGAATGCTTGCATTACGAGCATTCGTCCTATCATTTAATACGCCTTCATATTGATTTATCCGACTTGTAGACTCATTGACTTGTCTTGTTTTTTTACCGACGTCATTATACGCACTTTTACCTTCCGAAATAGCTTCATATGTATCAGTGCCACTTTTTACTTTACCGTATACTCCTCCCGTACTTTCAGATAGGATATAGGTTCCAACTTCTACAGCCATATCACCATACCCGGCACCTCCTGTCAATTGCGCAGCTAAACCTGTAATACATCCCTCCAAAAGCTGTGTTCCCCATTGAATATAAACCTCACGATTATTGTACATGGATATCAGTCTTGCTGCTTCCGATGCAGCTTTCTCATTTAAGACAATTAATATTTTACCCTTTTGAGGACAATCTAAGAAAGAACGATTTAAAAGAGCAAGATTACCATTTATACTTACCTTTTTATGCATTGATTTCCATGTCCCTTGAAGGGATGCATCACAATCATGTGTTGCCGTATAAGCCACAACACTGACAGCTGCCACAGCAGCTGTTACTACCATAGCACATTTTGCAGCAGCAAAAGCAGCCATAGCCACAGCTGCAGCACCTCCTGTCGCAACGATTGCTGCACCAATAGCAATACCAATGCAGATACCAACACAAAGTGCTACCAATCCTCCCCAGAAACTCTCTGGATTCTTGCAGTCAAAACACTCTGAAATCTTCTTGTCATCATCATTCAGTATCGGCTGCGTACTGCTACCATTAATTACCGTACACTTCTTGCGAGAAACACCTAACTTACGGGGCACGCCACATGTCATATTGGAACATACGATGCAAGTACCTTGTCTTATATAGGATTGTGCCATAATTATTTTATTTTACGCATTTTAAAACTTATAGTCAGCTCTGCATTATTCTCAACCTCTTCACAGATAGACACATCTGCTTCAAGTAAACACCTTGTAGACGGATCAATAGACATCTGTGCGTTATAAGAGAGGTTATAAGCAGAGAAAGCATATTGAACAAAAGGTTTAAACTTTCTATCATAGATTTTCTTTGCTGCCTCCTGAATGCTATCAATTCCTTTGATATCTGTTCCAGTCCTTGATAATTTTATCAAAGAAGGCGTTTCGTTACTAACCTTTTGATTCACTCGAAAAGCAAACGGCATATTCTCAAAGAGAGGAGAACTATACTTCACATCAAAAGAGGGAGAATAACTTACAGGAGCAACGAGGTACTCATCAAACAAAATAGAATGAGGCAGTTTCATCTCATACTCTTTCAAAAGCGTATCATGGTTCTGTATACCCTTGTCAACAATAGAGATAAACTCCTCCATAGACTTCCTCGTATCGGAATCAGTTACAAAGTCGTACTTGGTCGTCATCTCCGTCTTATACTTATTCCAATTGTCAACAATTTCTGAATGATTGAGAATTCTCATCATATACCCATTGGCTGGATCAATTGCAAAAGCCACATTTGATTTGATATTCTCTAAATCTTCAACCATCTCAAAAGCGCTGCTAAACTGTTCAGGAAATATAGACAGATGATTTTCGCCAATTGTTAAAAGAAATACTTGACGTCCCTCCATATCTACCGCTCCCTGCAAAGTATAATCGGTCTTTGTTTCCACTGTGCTGACAGGCATTTCATTAAACCTTGTTACAACAGTCTGTTCACAACGATATTTTCTTGTTTCCAACATTTTTACATCACCTTTCTCGGCATGTAATTGAACATCTTCCCAGTATCCTATATCTCTGTATATATTAAATTATATCACAATTCTTTAGAATCGTATTTTATTTTTTGAAAATCACACCATTTTTCACTTACCTATCAATTGTCACGCGTATAGCTATCTCACTACTAATAGTATTTATGCTATCTATCAACAGCTAACATTATCTATCTAATTACAGGTATAATTGAAAATAAGGATGAAATTGAGTACTCTTCAAATAATTTTATATTGAATTGCAAAAATACGCATAATATTTTTTTAAAGGAGAAAATATTATGCGTATTTTTTTACAAAAATTAATAACAACAAACCGCTATATTTGTTCTGTAGCAAGAAGTGAGAATTAGTCTAATTAGCCTAATTGGGCATATTAGGCTTAATATAATAACAGAAAGTATAGGAAGATAGAAAAGAAAAAGGGTGTATGCTCTCCTTTTTAAGAAGACTCATACACCCACTATTATATGTAAGTCTGAAAAGTTGCTCTTACTTTGAGCGCCAGAGACCATGGAGGTTGCAGTACTCACGTGCGTAAACCTCAGTTGCATCAGTCTTAAACTCAGCTACTGGACGGTCTGTTGGCTCGAGATACTTACGGAGAACCTCGTTGTTGTTAGTTACCAACTCAATCCAAAGGATAGAGTGTGCCTCTGTCATTGGGTGCTCAACCTCACCAACAGTTACACGGTAACCACCTTCAATCTTCTCAACAACTGGTACGTGCTTCTCAGTAGCAGCATCAGTAGTATTCTCAACTACGTGCTCCATACCAGCAACACCGCACTCACCGCCTACTAATACTTCAACGATCTGACCACTCTCTGAACACTTATATAATTCGTTTCGCTTTGACATAATAAATTATTTCTTAATGTTTTATGTCTGCAAAGATATATCTATTTTCCGAAAGAAACAAACTTTCCACTTGTAAACATTACAAAATTTACATACTTTAAGACTTTATTCACAACAATGGTTACCTTGTTTTTACACAATACCTTACCTTATTAGCAATCAAAACATTATCTACTCCACCCTATCCCATCATCTTTTACCATCGTAAAGATGCCCAACACCAATGGTGTTAACGTCTAACACCAATGGTGCGAACCATGAGCACGCGATGTGCGGAGGGCTAAACACCCAAGAAGTCATCGTATAAAAAGTGTCCTATGACGTTAGAAAAAACATATAAAACAAAAAGTAAGTCTCCTTAATGTGATAAGAAGACTTACTTTCTCAAGGTTTATACACCTCTAAATATAGGATATTACATAAAAATGTGTATGCTTTTTTCTTTTTACCTGATAGCTTTACTTACTTTACAACTATCTTCTTGCCTGCATGGATATAAATGCCACGCTGTGAAGGCCTACCTGTGAGTCGCTGACCAGAGAGTGTGTAATAATACTTATCGCCCCTGCTCTGTTTAGTATCAACCTCAACTCCTTCAATACCAGTAACTTCATTCGTCACGTTATTGACTACATACTTACCATTCTCCTTTGTTGATGAGATAACAAAGTAAGACGTTTTCTTCACGCGCTCGATGTCTAAACTTTGATTATCACTGGCATTTGCTGCGCTACCAATACTAAACACAAAGTTCACATAGTCATCAGCTTTTGTGAGCGTATAGTCTTTATAGAACCAATTCTTACCATTCAGGGTTGTCTTTGAAGTAACCTTATCACCCGGCCATGCCGTTGCTGTGTGCGTACCACCCCATGAATGATAATTCACGTATGTCTTCCAATTCACCTGCTCAGTATTCACATAGACACGAATCGTCTCTGGCGTGAAGAGAACAGGAGCCGTAACCTGATAGCTGCGAGTGATAACCTTACCCACTACATCACCTGCCAACAATGCCACCTTCAAGGTTGTTTCACCCTCTGGAAGGGTTATCTCCGTTCCAGAAGCCACCTGCGCACTACTTGCCGATGGCTCTGTACCATCCGTTGTATAAACAAGTTTAGCTCCCGCATGGGTAGACACCGCAGTTAGTTTAACTTTTAAGTTCTCTACTTCATACTGACCACTCGCCTTATCAACCCAAGGGGTTTCTGCATCATTAGCCAAATAATAAGCATAGTGATAACCACTCAACAACTTAGTATAACGTGAAGTAGGAACTATTAGTTGGTTAGCATTGTTACCCACAACAACCAAGAGTTTTCCATTCGTACCTGTAACAACATTGGCATAATAATCCTTTGAAGTACGATAGACCAGATAACTGCTCGTATTCGTCACACCAGCCAACTTACGGGCATCAATCATTGCCTTTATTTCCTTTGGATAAGCAAGGTAGTGGGTATAGAAAACACAAGGTGTTCCGGGCATTGCCAAAAGATAAGCATTGGCTGCTAACGTATCTTTACGGATAGGGTCTGGGCTGTAACCGCTCGTCGTACCCCTGTCTTGAACATCATGATTTTCAACAAAGGTAACAGCATATTGCTTATAAGCACCATTATCTATATTAAGCCCCGTAAGTCTTGTATCACTAAGAACACGCCAATCATTCTGATTAATAGCATCACGAACAGCATAACGGAAAGCAAAGTCGAAGGCAGCACTACGTTTTCCTGTGGCATCAATCCACGCCTTTACAGTATTCGCATTGCCGTCCCAATACTCACCTACCGAGTACTTTACATTTGCTGCTGTATTATAATCACCAACATGAGAAGCGCCAAATCCCTTCACCATATCATATCGGAAACCAGCATAACCAAGGTCATTAAGCAAGAAATTCTCGTATGCCTTAACAATCTTCTGTACGTTACCACTCTTGTGATCAAGGTCGCGCATACCGCCCCAACCTTCTCCTTCGTCATTGTTCTGACTAAGTTGAGTGCCCGTTTTTCTTGCTTCTGTAGCAGCTTTTCCACCGTCATCATCGGCACAAACATCCGTAGAAAGGTTCTGATAAGTCACTCCCTTATATACTTCTGCAGGGAAACCAAACCATCCATTATTCGTTCCATGATGGTTTATAACCACATCGGCAATCGTACCAATCTGCTTGTTTTTAAAGGTAGTAATCATACTCCTCAACTCTGCCTCAGTACCGAACGATGAGTTCTGATTGAAGTAATAGAGTGGATCATAACCCATCGACTTCGTTGCAGCAGCCTTACCACTCTGTGGAACCCATACAAGATCGAAATAACCAGAGAAGTCATTAGCTTTCTTCTCCAGCACAGTCCACTGCGAATCGTCGAACGAATCCCAATAAAAACCTTGTAGCATTACACCACCATAACCAGCAGGCCATCCCTGTGACATGGCACAAAGGGAAAATACTAAGGCATATAAAAACACGAGTTTACGTTTCATATAGATTTCGTTTTTAGTTGTTTACAGTCTATGTGTACAAAGATAATGATTTACCAACCACAATATCCGCAAACAGCTGTGTATCTAAGTATTTTAAAATGCAATCGTTTGCACATTCATGAACAGAAAACTAATTCCCAAGTACCCAATAGTTTCTTCTTCAAAAGCCATTAAAAAAAAAGAGTGTGTCGAACAATCCTTCGACACACTCTTATCGTTTTGCTTAATTCAAGTCATTAAGGAACAAGTTCCATTGTACAGTGTGACTTCGTATCACACAGGAGATAGAGCTTGATATTATACTTACCAGCTGCAACATTGATGTTACCACCCTTGAAAGTAATATCAGCCAATGAGCCACCCCAGTCTAAAACCCAATCATTGTTAGCACGGAACTTCATCTCACCTGCAGTCAGTGTGATGCCCTTTATCTCCCAACACTTCTCTGTAGCATTGTAGGTCATTGCCTGATCGCTGTTCCATCCGTTTGGAGTTGCAGAACCAATAATACCAACGCGATTGATAGCTGTGTAGGTAAGTGCCTGTGATGTGAGATCGATATCCACCTTATAGAAGCCTGCTGGTTCAGTCAACACGATATTGCTACCCTTCTCTACGAGACCAGTACCATAATCAGTACCGTTCCAGTCCTGCTGAGTTGCAAACTTAAAGCCGTTCTGATTGAGATACATAAAACCTGTGTACTTACCATCAGCAGCTGCGCTATAAAGCGGATTGCTGAATGACCAGCCGTTAGCATCACCTGACATATAAAGATACTGAGTGAAGGCTGGTGCAACACAAGTTACGTTTGCAGTCACACTCTGTGAAAGACTGAAGCCCTCACCACGGAGCAATTTTACTTTATCAGTCACTGTAATAGGCACCTGATGTAGGTTGCCATTCTTACCATAGAGGCTCTCTACGGCAGAAACAAGTTCTGTACTCTTCACCTTACCCTCTTTACTTGCGTTAAGCGTAGCTGTCTTACTGTTATAAGAAAGTACAGCTGTCAGGGTCTGAGAAACAACAGAATCCGTTGATACCACCTTTGGAACAAACAGCTGAACAGAGTCAGTTGTTGCTGTATTGAAGTCGATGGCAGCTGCTTGGCTTACAGTAAACGTAACCGTACTGGCTGTCTCTGCGCTGTTACTCTGTGGTGCAGTCCATGCTTCATATTCATCGCTACCGCAAGAAGCAAGGAGCAATGCGGCACTTGCCATGATTAATAATTTCTTCATTTCGATTCTTCTTGTTATGTGATAAGGGTGTGTCATACTAATTGTGTCTGCTGACACACCCTCTATTATCATCTTTAATAAATTACTGCTTTACGAAAGAATATTGACCAGTGATGTCGTTGAAGTAAACAGTGTAAGTACCCTTACCATTGCGAACATTCTTACCACCCTTCGTTGCAACACCATATGGGAATGCTTCAGAACCCCAGTTTACGTCCCAAGTACCATTAGCAGCGAACTTACAGCCCTCACCATCGGCACCAGTAGACTTCTCATTAAAGGTCACAGTAGCCTTCCAATCATGGTTCTCTACAACAGTTGTCTGTGCAGTCATTGGTGTTCCACCAGCAACAGTCCAGCCATCCTGCTTACCAGGCAACGCCATTGAAGTATAGACAGTAGGTGTAGCACCAGTGTACTCTGCGATTGTCAGTTTCACATTCTTAGTATCAAAAGTAATGGTATAGTAACCAGCTGTTGGAACCTTGATATCAGAAGAGCCGCCATCATTATAAAGGAACTCACCATAGCTTGCGCCCTGACCAACCTGACCAGCATCCCAATTCTCTGGGTTCTTCTTCAGTTTGAAGCCTGCTGTTGACAGATAACCAGTCCAAGAGATAACGCCCTTACCAGTCTTCTTGTCATACTCCTGACCTTCCTGTGGGAGCAATGGTACAACCTGACTATTGCCCCATGAGCCATCACCGAAGTTACCACCAACGAGATACCAAGTCTCAACAGGAGCGTCAGAGAGTTCAACATAATAAGGAGCAACACTCATCTTTACAGGGTTAGAGTAGATGGTATCACCATTTACTAATGAGTAAACACGTGCATAGAGTTCCTGTGTTGCAGGGACAGTAGTCTCCTCATAGCGTTCCATCTTCTGAATAGCGGTAGCAAGGTCGGCTGCAGGAACAGAGGTAGAAGCTGTACCTGTTGGCGAACCAACAGCAGCATAGTTACCACGTTCAGCATCCATATCAACTACAGCGTCCACAGACTTTGTCCAAGTGTTGGTAGTTGAGAACTGCATACCATATTCAGCAGCTACAGGGAAACCATATTCAGGCTGCGACCATGTGAACTTCAAGCTCTCAGCAACCTTTAAATCTATTGTTTGTGCAGCGTAAGCTGGTGTGTTAAGAACGAATGTCTTTGGTGACTGAAGAACTGGATTGTTGTCCAAGTCCTTGTCGCAGGCTGAGAACAATGCCACACCTGCACACAACAGCAACGATGACTTAATTATTGATTTCATATTGATTATTCTTTAATCGTTTACTTTCTATTATTCAATAGTACGTCTTTTCAATGTCTTATGGGTCTCAAGAACATCCTTTCTAACCATGATGTGGGTTATATTGAGTCTTGTCGGCAAATTCTTTTCATGAAAAGAAATAATTATTTTCACGAGTGGAAATATTTATTTTCATGAAGAAAAATATTTATTTTCATGAAAAGAATTTGCCAATGATGATTTCCGAGAGATTCAATCACGGTTTTCATCAGACTTTTCAGCCATTGACAACACCTTAATTAATACCCAGTATTCTGAATCAAGTTGCTATTAGCAACCATATCACTTGTCGGAATTGGGAAGAGATTGAGGTGAGAATCGATATTACGACCGCTCTTCACACCACCCTTCCAACTCCAGTTGTAATTAACATTACCACCAAAGTAGCCGAAACGGATAAGTGTTGTACGACGCAAGCCCTCAAAGTAGAACTCACGGCTCCACTCATCACAAATCTGACGGAGTGAGTAAGCGGTCTGAGTAGTTGCATTAGCACGCGTACGGAGCGCATTGATATAAGCAGTTCCCTGTGCAGTTGTCGTTCCATTGTTCTGACGTGCATCTGCTTCAGCATACATCAAGTAAGCCTCAGCAGCACGCATGAGGAAGAAGTCGGCATCTGGGAAGAGTGAGTTATGACCTGCACTGCCGTCCGTCTTGAAGTTATTAAACTTACAAACAGAGAATCCGTTGGTAAATACCTTTACACCCTTCTCATCGTCACCATTGCTTACATTACGACCTTCACCATCGAAGAGGGCACGATCGTCATCTGCAGCAGCAGGCATTGCGTACGCTGCAACATTAGGAGCATCATTATTTGGGAAGAACTTCAGTACGAGGTCTGGACGCATACGGTTACCAGCCCAACCGCCAGTTGTGCTGTTACCAGCAACGGTAGCACTCTGATATGCTCGTTGTTATCGTTAGAACCAGCCATAAGATAGAGGGTTGTACCATATGAAGTAGTCTTCAAACCATCCTGAAGGATAGGGAAGATAGCCTCAACAGAAGCACCATTCTCACCATTATCGCCCATAAAGAGTTGCTGATAAGCACTCCACTGACCCTTCTTGGTGGTATAGAGCTTATAAGGAGAGTCGATAACCTTCTTTGCATATAACTTAGCATTAGCCCAATCAGCAGTACCTGTATAAACCTCAGCATTCATATAAAGACGAGCCAAGAGCATCCAAGCAGCCGCTTTGTCAACACGACCATAACCAGTAGTGGCTGAAGTCTTAGGACTTGCATCGTTCAGTTTAGGCTCAACCTCATTCTTCAACTCATCAATAAGCCACTTATAGAGGTCTGCACGCTGGATGCGAGCTGGCTTAGCAGAAGATATTGCTGTTGTGAAAGGAACATTACCCCATCCGTCCAAGAGGTAGTAATAATTCAAAGCACGGATGAAACGAACCTCTGCTGACATCGTTGCGTTGTAGTCACCGAAGTCTGCAAGATACTGATTGCAATAGGTGATACCCGCATAAAGACGATAGTAAAAACCCTTCAACATTGGATGTGAAGCGTCATAACTATCGAAGTTCATGTTAGAAATACCCTCATCACCCCATGCGCAGATAGCCTCATCAGTGGTTAACTCCTGTGAATTGAATAGCTGACGTACGTAACCACTGGTTCCACCATCGATACCATCAACATCGCTATCACCATTAGCTCCACCGTTACCAGCCATAGCAATATGAGCATAGCACTTATTGAATGCGCTTTCTGGCGACGTATTTTCCTTTGTATTAAGGTTTGGATCAATTGGTTTTTACATCCAAATCGCCTGTACAAGAGGTGAACCCTACTGACAGCAAAAAAAGTGCTGCTGTAGAGAATATATATTTGAATTTAGTATTCATTGTCTTTACTCTTTTATAGATTTAGAAATTCAGGTTCAAACCCAAGATGAATGAGATTGGACGTGGATAGAGGTTGTTGTCAATACCATTGAACACCTCTGGGTCGAGACCTTTATACTTAGTAAGGCAGAACACGTTATTCACAGTTCCATAAATACGACCAGTAATACCATTCCATGAACCCTGCTTGAGAAGATTAGCGAAGCTATAACCCAAGGTTACATTATCCAACTTCAAGAAAGAAGCATTCTGTACCCAGTAGTCTGTCTGAGTAGATGTTGTCTCGGTTGACAACCAGTTGTCTGCTACTACATCCGTAGGACGGTTCACAAGGAACTTGCTCTTTACAAATATTTCTGAGTTAGACATATTAGAAGTACTTGCAAAAGCATCATTGTAAACATAGTTACCAAGACTTGCACGGAGTGCGAAACCAAGGTCCCAGTTACGATACTCGAAACGAGAAGCAAAGCCCATCGTTACTGGTGCTGCAGGTGCCTTGTAGTAGTACTTATCTGCATCGGTAATCTTACCATCGCTGTTGCGGTCGACAACTACACCCTCCAACGGCTTGCCATTCTTATCATATGCCTGCTGGAATACGTGGAAAGAGTTAACAGCATTACCTACATGCTGTGCCTGGATGTTACCACCTGTACCAGCAGAGATACCTCCTGTTGGTACGAAATAGTTTGGATCGCTACCACCATTGAGGTTCGTAATCTTATTATAGTTATAGGTGAAGTTGTAATCCATTGTCCAGTTGAACTCCTTAGCGTTCACTGCCAACCAGTGGAGACTTGTTTCAACACCCATATTATACATAGAACCAATGTTGCTCATTACCTGATTACGGAAGTTAGCACCTGCTGGTACGGTTGCATTGTTGAGCAGGTCGTTGGTCTTGCGATAGTACCAATCAATGCTACCAGTGAGGCGCTGCTTGAGAATACCCCAATCAAGTCCTACGTTATAAGAGGTAGTAGTCTCCCACTTCAAGTTTGGGATCGTATGCCTTTGGACGAGCCAAAGAGCCATCACCAGCGATTGGATAGTAAGATTCATTACCTTTATTCATTTCGTATATAGCAAAGTAATTATAGTCGCCGATACCCTCCTGCTGACCAGTCATACCCCAGCTAAGACGAAGTTTCAAATCTGACAACCAATCAATCTGCTTGAAAAGGTTCTCTTCATTGATACGCCATGCGAAAGCGAATGATGGGAACGTTGCCCAATGCTCCTTGAAGCGTGAAGAACCATCATTACGTACGGTTGCTGTTACCATATAACGACCGTCCATCAAAGACCAGTTTGCACGGCCGAAGAAGGATACAAGATAGTTCTCTGTTGCATAGTAATAAGGTGCATAGTTGCGTTGTTTGCCAGCAAGAGTTGCATCACCGTTTGTTGATGGATAGTAACTCCAATAAGCGTTTTTAGTGTTATGCCAGAAGTGTGCCCACTCATAACCAGCCATGATATCGAAGTGATTCTTTGCTTTATCATTGAAATCGTGGTAGTACTGAGCGTATGCAGAGAGCTGCATGTTACGTTTCAACTGTGATTCCCATCCATAAGAACCATAATAGATAGCCTGTGGAGAGGCTGGATCAACATCTGTTACCTGACGTCCCTTAGCAACATCAACACCTGCAGTAACGTGGAAACGGAGGTCTTCAAAGCCATGAACTTTATAATCAACATCGGCACTACCAAGGAAGTCGCGGCTGATAGCACGGTCGTTCTTTAGGTTAAGAATAGACACAGGGTTCTTTGTTGCCAATGAATAATAGGTCTTTGGCCAACTGCTATCATTGAGCGCTGTACCATCATCAAGCCACTGATAGTAGCCACCGAAGTTATCATAACCAGACGCATAGACTGGCTGTGTTGGGTCAAACTGACGTGCTGCCTTGATAGCCTCACCATCAGCATAGCGATTCTTTGTCCACATTCCCTTAGCATTCAACGTAACCTTCAAGTGGTCATTCAAGAAAGAAGGGCTCAATGTCAACGCTCCAGTGAAACGCTCAAAGTTAGAAGTCTTGATGATACCCTGCTGATTTGTGTAGCCTGCACTAACACGATAAGGCAACCAGTTAGCAACTTGACCAGAAACGGCTACGTTATGGTCGTGGCTAAAAGCAGTGCGGAAGATTTCGTTCTGCCAGTTAGTATTAGCCTTACCAAGACGTGAGTAAGCTGTTGGAACTTGATTACCATTAGCATCGAGGGTATAAAGATCAGTACCAAACTTGTTTGCTATGAGGCTACGATACTCATCAGCAGACAAGACATCAAGGTTCTTTGAATTCTTACTAACGGTAAAGCTACCATTATAAGACACCTGCAAACCACGACGTCCCTTCTTAGTTGTAATGATGATAACACCATTTGAACCACGAGAACCATAGATTGCAGTAGCAGAAGCATCCTTCAAAACGTTGAAAGACTCAATATCCTGTGGGTTTACAAGTGACAAAGGATTGCTAACACCCTTAATACCTGTCTGGTCCATAGCCACACCATCAATCACAATCAATGGATTGTTAGATGCGTTCAAAGAAGAACCACCACGAATACGAATGTTAGCACCGCCACCAGGAGTACCACCATCGCTCGTTACACTCACACCGGCAACCTTACCAGCAAGCATATCCTGTGCATTAACAACAAGACCCTTATTCTTGCTATCAGGTTTCAAGGCTGTCACAGAACCCGTAAGGTCACTCTTCTTAACAGCACCGTAACCAATAACAACAACCTCATTCATCTGCTGTGCTTGGTCTTCCTGAAGTGTAATTACCATGCCATTGGCTGCAGCTACCTGTTGTTTCTGGAAACCAATGTAAGAGATTGTCAAAGTAGCACCCGGCTGTACGCTGATAGAGAAGTTACCATCAAGTCTGTCACTGTACCATTACTTTGTCCCATTGATAAGGACAGAAGCACCAATGACTGGCTCACCAGTAGCATCCTTCACCTGTCCTGTAATCGTAGACTGCGCAAAGGCACTGACTGAAAGGAATAGACCCAACAATAGAGTCAATATCCCTAACAGGAAATTTGCATTTTACCTGCTTCATCTTTTGTTATTGTTAAAGTAATTTATAAATTGATTAAAGTAATATTCGTTTAGCTTTTATCAAAGTTAGGTTAATAGCCGTTTTTATGGGCTTACTCTGCTGCAAAAGTTAGTTGAGATTAAGCTACTTTATACTATTTTTTTGCTTTTGAATTTGTATTTTTATGCAATGCAAACGATTGCACAAATAAATAAGAGATAAATAAATTGATATAGGTCAAAGAAGTTGTAGAAAATATGTATATTTGCGTAATAAAACAATTAGCAGACTAAAGACAAAGCTAAATCGCATGAGTGACGCAACCAACATAACAATGAAGGATATAGCCCGAGACCTTGGTGTTTCGGTTGCTACCGTTTCTCGTGCGCTCAAAGATAGCCCTCGTATCTCTGCAGAAAAACGTGAGGCAATAAAGAAGTATGCACAAGAACATAACTTCTACCCAAAACATCCTTGCAGAGAGTCTGCGCAAAAGTAAGGTACAACCGATTAAGATTATCGGCGTAATCATTCCACAACTTGACCATTTCTACTTCTCATCTATCCTTTCTGGCATCGAAGAAGAGGCTTCTTCACGTGGCTATCGAATTATGGTTGCACAGAGCCGAGAGAACTATGAGGACGAAGTGAAAATCTGTCGAGCATTTTCGGAGAGTAAGGTTTGTGGCATCATCGTTTCTCAAGCAAAGAATACAACCAAATACAACCATTTTTCAAACACTCATAGATAAGGGTGTACCTTTTGGTTTTCTACGATCGTATCAGTATGGGTGTAAATGCCAGTCGAGTGGTTGTTGATGACTATATGGGGGCCTTTTCCGCCGTCACACATCTTATAAACACAGGTTGCAAGCGTATTGCTTATTATGGTACTTCGCTAACCATGCAAATCGCAAAGAACCGTTATAACGGATATCTTGATGCCTTACTGAAGAATGGTATGCACCCTAACGAGCAACTGATTAAGAATTGCGACAATAGGGCAGACGCTGAGCTTATCACTCCAAGTGTGATGCGACTTCCTGAACCACCAGATGCCTTCTTTGCTGTCAATGATGACACAGCTATCGGTATCCTCTACTCCTGCAAACGCTTAGGTTTCCGTGTGCCAGAAGACGTCTCTATCTGTGGTTTCACTAACGGACAACGTGCCATTGCCTGCGACCCAATGCTGACAACAGTTGAACAAAGAGGAGTCCGCGTGGGTGAAGAGGCTGCGAGTATTCTCATCGATCAAGTGGAAGGAAGACTTCCTAAGAATCGAATTGAGAAACGTGTGGTGAGGACAAGACTGATTATCAGAGGGACAACGAGGTGAGGGAACCTCCCCCAACCCCTCCAAAGGAGGGGAGTGCTGGGAACAGAATTGGGCAAATAAGCCTAATTAGCCCAATTAGCCTAATAGCCCTCTCTTAAAAAAGAAAAGGCAAAACAGGCTTCACACTCCCTCGCAAGAGGGGCTTAGGGAGGAGAATATTGGGCTTATTAGCCCTATAGGCCTTATAAGCCTAATAGTCCTCTCTTCAAAAGAAAACAAACAACACAAGCTTCCCATCCCCTCGTCAGAGGGACTTAAGGAGCACAAAAACTAACATAACAATGAAACAAAAACCTAACTTAAGCTTCTGGCAACTTTGGAATCTCAGCTTTGGATTCTTTGGAGTGCAGATTGCGTACGCGCTGCAGAGTGCCAACATCTCACGCATTTTTGCGACATTAGGTGCTGACCCTCACAATCTTAGTTACTTCTGGATACTCCCTCCATTGATGGGTATTGTCGTACAGCCGATTGTAGGAACACTCTCTGACATGACGTGGACACGCTTCGGACGTCGCATCCCTTACCTCTTCGTGGGTGCTGCCATCTCTGTTCTCGTGATGTGCCTACTTCCGAATGCGGGTTCTTTAGGTATGGCTGTCTCAACGGCTATGGTGTTTGGACTTGTCTCATTGATGTTCCTCGACACAAGTATCAATATGGCCATGCAACCCTTTAAGATGTTGGTGGGAGACATGGTCAACGAGAAACAGAAGACGCTCGCCTACTCTATCCAGAGTTTCCTCTGCAATGCAGGCTCTATCGCAGGCTACGTCTTCCCATTCTTCTTCACCTTCTTAGGTATCTCTAACCAAGCTCCATCAGGTGTAGTACCAGACTCAGTGGTCTATTCTTTCTATATTGGTGCAGCCATCCTCATCCTCTGTGTTATCTATACCACAGCCAAGGTAAAGGAGATGCCACCAAAGGTTTATGCCGAATACCATTCGGTAGAGAAGAAAGATGATACTTCAAAGTCCAATGTCTTCACCTTATTAAAAATTGCACCACCTACCTTCTGGAAAGTAGGTTTAGTACAGTTCTTCTGCTGGTTTGCCTTTATGTATATGTGGACTTACACCAATGGAACCGTAGCAGCTAATTGTTGGGGTGTGGATATGCTTGCACATGATGCAACAATGACAAAGGGATATCAGGAAGCAGGCAACTGGGTAGGTATTCTCTTTGCCATTCAGGCGATTGGTTCAGTAGCTTGGGCAATGGTTCTTCCACAGTTCAAGAACACCAAACTCGCATACTCTTTCTCGCTTATCTTAGGTGCAGCAGGCTTTGTCCTCGCAGCCTTCATTCACAGTCAATATGTAATGTTCATCCCATTCATCCTCATCGGATGTGCTTTGGGCAGCCATATTGGCAATGCCATTTACCTTGGTGACAAATGCGCTCGAGGGCTATGGCCACTTGGGAACTTATCTCGGATTGTTCAACGGTACCATCTGTATTCCACAAATTATCGCTGCGGCTATTGGCGGAGTACTACTTCAGATGGTTGGTTCCGTACAAAGTAATATGATGATTGTAGCAGGCGTTTCCTCTTCCTCGGTGCAATGTCCGTTGGATTCATAAAGGTACGCCGTCCTGCAGAACAAGGGTAACATAACTTTTTTTATAATCTCTCTGATTTATAGGGTGTACTGAAAAAGCGTTTCAGTACACCTTTTTTCCTTTTCTACAAACACTTTTTTACACCTCTTATCGCTCAACTAAATAAACCTTTTCTACCAACAACTTACTACCACTCTACCCTCACCAACAAGTTATTTTCATGAAAAGAAATATTTTTTTCATGAAAAATAAATATTCTTTTCTCACGTAAATAAATATTTATCACCACGAAAAGAAATGATATACCACTGAGAAATCAATCTCAATAGAGCATTCTTTCCTATATCAAATAAATAGCTAACATCAGCTAACAAACATCCTCTTACAAGTTTGCCATTCGCAGTTTACAAGTCATATAGTACCCATCACAAAACTTGTTTATCGTTTCTAACAACTGTGTTGCAGCCCCGCACCATTGGTGTTGAGCGTGCGCACCATTGGTGCTAAGCACTAACACAAAAGCAAAGTAGCGTTAGAAAGCATCGAAAATAAGGTTTTATTTATACTTATAGAGCGTTAGTTCATTAGCCATGAATTATCACCAATCTATCATTATGCAAACGATTGCATATAAATTGATATAAATCATGTAAAAGGGTATTGCTTTTTCTAATTAATATTATTATCTTTGAGGCAAAATAACTACCCAACTCTATGAACATACAGTTTCACATAGACTACCAGACCTATTACGGACAAGACCTTGTCTTGAATATTATTACAGGTCAACACAATGGGGCTGTAGAGGCCTCACAGTACAGAATGCGCACATCTGACGGCTACCACTGGGAGGTGGAAGTGAAGAAGGATGCAAAGCCGGGAACGCATATCGATTATTTCTACAGCATTCTCTGTGGTAATAATGAACAGCGAAAAGAATGGGGCGTAATCAATCACCGACTGGATTTTGATACAGAACGCAGTCTTAATTATCGTGTTTACGACCATTGGAGTGACATTCCAGACAATGCTTATCTCTATACTTCTGCTATCACCGATTGTGTTGCGGGTAAGAAGTTAGTGAAGGGAAAACTCAATAACTACAACAAAGCTGTCACCCTGAAGGTGCGTGCACCACAGTTAGGTGCTACGGATGAGCTTTATCTCGTAGGTGCTGAGCCTGCATTAGGTGCTTGGAACGTAAAGAAGGCACTGAAGATGGTACAGCATAATGTCAACGAGTGGAGCTATACCTTAGATGCTACCAAACTTGTTGGTGACCAGATTGAAGTGAAGTTCTTCATCAAGAGCAATGATAGTAATGAGAATCTCGTTTGGGAATATAGCGACAACCGCACCTTACTATTGCCAACAATGGATGAAGGCGACGTCGTTGTCTATGAGTTGACAGAGGCTTCTTTCCCTCTCCCAGCTGTTCGTGTTGCTGGAACATTGGTACCAGTGTTCTCACTCCGTTCGGAGACAAGTTTCGGTATCGGTGACTTTGGCGATTTGAAGAAGATGGTTGACTGGATAAGTAAGACCCACCAGCGTGCGCTGCAGATTCTTCCTATCAACGATACTACAATTACACACACTTGGACAGACTCTTATCCATATAGCTGTATTTCTATCTTTGCCCTCCACCCACAGTATGCTGATCTTACAGCATTACCTGCACTGAAGGACAAGAAGCAGAGTGAGAAGTTCGAAAAACTACGTAAAGAGCTTAACGCACTGCCACAGATTGACTATGAGCGTGTGAACGATGCAAAGACAGAATACCTCCGTCTGCTCTTTGAACAAGAGGGTGGAAAGGTACTCGAAAGCAGTGCTTTCAAGAAATTCTTTGCTGAGACAGAGAGTTGGCTTGTACCTTACGCACAGTATTCTTATATGAGAGATAAGTTCGGGACAGCCGATTTCTCTCATTGGCCAGACCATAAACAATGGGATGAGGCAGACCGCAAGGCATTGTCTAACCCTAAGAACAAGGCTTACAAGGAAGTAGCTTTCTTCTATTACGTACAGTTCGTATTGAGTAGTCAGCTGAAAGCGGTACACGAATATGCACAGGCTCATAAGATAATCCTCAAGGGTGACATCCCTATTGGTGTCAACCGCTATGGCTGTGACGTATGGACAGAACCACGTTACTTCAACCTTAACGGGCAGGCGGGTGCTCCACCTGATGACTTCTCAGTGAATGGTCAGAACTGGGGGTTCCCTACTTTACAACTGGGACGAGATGATAAAGGATGGTTGTCAGTGGTGGGTAAACCGCTTCCAGAACATGGCACAGTACTTTGATGCTTATCGTATCGACCACGTACTCGGCTTCTTCCGTATCTGGGAGATTCCTATTCATTCAGTACACGGACTGCTCGGTCAGTTCGCTCCATCACTTGGCATGACTCGTGAGGAGATTGAAGGCTACGGTCTACACTGGCAGGAAGAACTCTTCACCGAGCCATTCATTGCTGATTGGGTACTCGACCGCATCTTCCGTGAGCATGCCGATGAGGTAAGACAGAAGTATGTGGAACATGTATGGGGCGACAGATACAAGATGCGTCCAGCATATGATACACAGCGAAAGGTTGAGAAAGCCTTTGCTGGTAAGAACTCTGATGTTGACATCTGGCTGCGTGACGGACTCTATGCTTTGATTAGTGATGTACTTTTCATTCGTGACCATAAGGATCCAAACCGCTTCCATCCACGTATCAGCGTACAGTTCGACTTCATTTACGAGAGTCTCTACGATAGCGATAAGGCTATATTCAATAAGCTTTACAACGATTACTACTATCGTCGTAACAACCAGTTCTGGTATCAGGAAGCTATGAAGAAACTGCCAAAATTGGTTAATGCAACTCGTATGCTTGTCTGTGCAGAGGACTTGGGAATGGTTCCTGATTGCGTGGCATGGGTGATGAATGAGCTACGCATCCTCAGTCTTGAGATTCAAAGTATGCCTAAGAACCCGAAGGTGCGCTTTGGCTATCTCAGTGAGAACCCTTACCGCAGCGTTAGCACAATCTCTACTCATGACATGGCAACACTGCGTCAGTGGTGGGATGAAGACTGGGAACGTACGCAGGATTACTTCAATAGCATGTTACATCGTGGTGGTCCAGCACCTCACCCATTACCAGGTTGGTTGGCAAGAGACATCGTTAGCCGTCACCTTACATCGCCAAGTATGCTCTGTATCCTCGGTATTCAAGACTGGATGAGTATTGACGAGGAATTGCGTTTGGCTGACCCTAATGCCGAGCGTATCAATGTTCCGTCTAATCCAAAGCATTACTGGCGTTACCGTATGCACGTCAGCATTGAAGACTTGATGAAGAATGCGTCTTTCAATGAGCAGATAACAGACCTTATCAATCAGGCGGGTCGATAAAAAGAATAGGTGATGATGGCTATTATAAATTATTATAACAACCCATCATCACCTAACATTCATCACCCAACACCCAACATTCACCACCCAACCCCCAACACCTACCACCCAATTCATCATCACCCAACATTCAACACCCATCACCCAACACCTACAACCCAATGAAATTAAAATACAACCTTGCAGCATCTGTAGCTGCTTTCATACTCTCGCAGAACGTTGTTGCACAACAGCGATTCAACGAGATGTCTTATTCTCCGAGCGAAACAACCTTCCGCCTCAACGCACCTTCTAAGCCAACGCTTCGCCTTTATGAGGCAGGACGAGGTGGAAAAGCCTATAAGAAGGTGAAACTTGCACCGAGTGGAGACAATACTTGGACGGCTACTGTAAAGGGAGATCTCAAAGGTAAGTTCTATACCTTCGATATCGGACACGGCGAAACACCGGGTGTCTTTGCCAAAGCGGTCGGCTGTAATGGCGGACGCGGCGCCGTTGTTGATATGAAAGAGACCAACCCAACAGGCTGGGAAAGCGATCGTCGTGTACCAACTAAGAGTCCGGCAGACCTCATTATCTATGAGTTGCACCACCGTGACTTCTCTATTGATCCTTCATCGGGCTTGCTGCACAAGGGTAAATACCTTGCCTTAACTGAGCAGAAGGCTATTGATTACTTGAAGAAGTTGGGTATTAACGCTGTGCATATCCTCCCTTCGTTCGACTTTGCTTCGATAGATGAATCCAAACCGGACGTGCCACAGTATAATTGGGGCTATGACCCATTGAACTATAACGTACCAGAGGGTAGCTACTCATACGATGCCAACCTGCCAACACGCCGTATTATGGAGTTCAAGCAGATGGTACAAGCATTGCACAAGGCGGGTATCAGAGTTATCCTCGACGTTGTTTACAACCATACTTTCGACCTTACAAACAGCAACTTTGAGCGTACTTATCCTAAGGCTTACTACCGATACAAGGCTGATGGTACTCCTTCAGATGGCACAGGGTGTGGCAATGAGACGGCAAGTGAGCGCCCTTTGATGCGCGAGTATATGCTGGAATCAATGAAGTATTGGGTAAATGAATATCATATTGACGGTTTCCGTGTAGACCTTATGGGTGTGCATGACATTCAAACAATGAATGATATTCGTCGTGAACTCAATGCTATCGACCCAGAGATATTCGTATATGGCGAGGGATGGAGTGCTGGTACGTGTGCTTATCCACATGAGAAGTTGGCGATGAAGGCAGCTATTCCACAGATGCCAGGCATTGCAGCCTCTCTGATGACATCCGTGATGCCTTGCGTGGACCCTTCTCTGACGACCATAAGCCCGGTATGCTTGGTGGCGTTACTGGCTTGGAAGAGAGCTTGAAGGCGGGTATTGCGGGTATGATTGAGCACCCACAGGTAGACTACTCAAAGGTAAACTATTCTAAGAAACCTTATGCCCTTGAGCCTACTCAGATGATTTCTTATGTCAGTTGTCACGACGACTTGTGCCTTGTTGACCGTCTGAAGGCTTCTATTCCAGAGGCTGAATATGACGAGAATGAACTGATTCGTCTGAATGAACTTGCCCAAACGGCTATCTTCACATCACAGGGTGTACCTTTCATGCTCTCTGGTGAGGAGATGCTTCGCAACAAGAAAGGGGTGCATAACTCGTATAATTCACCTGATAGTATCAATCACCTCGACTGGAATAACCTCAAGACTTATCCGCAGGTATTCAACTATTACAGTGGACTCATCAACCTTCGCACGGCACATCCAGCCTTCCGATTGGGCAAAGCCGACCTCGTTCGCAAGCATCTTGAGTTCCTTCCTGTACAGGATTGTTTAGTTGCTTTCCGCCTAAAAGACCATGCTGGTGGTGATAAGTGGAAGAACATCTACGTTATCCTCAATGCTAACAAGGAACTTCGCACCGTCAACATCCCTAAGGGTCAGTATACGATTGTATGTGCTAATGGTGAAATTAACGAAGATGGATTAGGCAAAATGGAAGGTGGTGAGGTGATGGTTGATGCCCAGTCAGCCCTTATCTTGCATGATTAAAGTGCTATGCCCTTCCCCACTTTTCTCTTAAGAGGAGGATTGCTGACCATTCAGCAGATTATTAATAGCTGTTAAGGATATTGGGCTTATTGGCCCTATTAGGCTAATTAGGCTAATAAGCCCAATACCACAGCAAAACAAATTACCTAAAATGAACCGCAGACAACTAACGAACGAACCTAATCTTTCCCTCTTTCAAAAGACTTGGAAGATTCTTTTATTCTTACTTCTTTTATCATCTCCTATGACCGCTCAGAACAGTACGGCAGCTCAAAAGAAAGCCAATAACCGCACAGCTACACCAAACGTTACCCGCATTGACCCTACCAAATGGTTTGCTGACATGCAGGACCCAACGTTACAGCTGATGGTATATGGCAAGGATATCAAGTTTGCAGACGTTACAACGGACTACCCTAACGTAAAGATTGACTCGCTCGTACGCCTCGACTCACCTAATTATCTCCTTGTTTATCTTAACTTAAAAGGTGCGAAACCGGGTGAGGTTACCCTCACTCTTCTAATAAGAACGATAAAAAAAGACAACTAAGAAGTTCCAACTAAAGGCACGTGAGATGGCAGGAGCAGACCGCAAAGGCTTCGATATATCGGATGTTCTGTATATGCTGATGCCCGATCGTTTCGCTAATGGTAATCCAAAGAACGACGTAATCAAAGGGATGGAAGACCAACTATGCGACCGCAATGAGCCAAGTCTTCGACACGGTGGCGACCTTGAAGGGCTCCGCCAACACCTCGATTACTTCACTGACCTTGGTGTTACTGCCCTTTGGTTGACACCAGTATTGGAGAATGATCGCCCTGCCGATGGTGGCAAACACAGTACTTATCACGGCTATGCCACAACCGACTACTATCGTGTTGACCCTCGCTTCGGTACAAATGAGGAGTATAAAGCCCTCGTTGACGAATGTCATAAGAAGGGATTAAAGGTGGTTATGGATATGATTTTCAACCATTGCGGAGACTATCATCCATGGGCTAAGCATACACGCATTGATGAAAACGGCAAGACAATCAAAGACTATCCATCAAAGGATTGGTTTAACAGTCCTAACTATGGGCTGCAAACAAGCTACAAGCTACTCCTGTCCTCGACCCATACGCCAGCAAAGTGGATATGAAAGAGACTGTTGACGGATGGTTTGTACCCTCTATGCCTGACCTCAACCAGCGCAATCCACACGTTATTAAGTATCTGATTCAGAATTCTATTTGGTGGATTGAAACCGTAGGTATCGATGGAATCCGTATGGATACTTATCCCTACGCAGACCGACAAGCCATGGCTGATTGGATGAAAGTCCTCAACAAGGAATATCCTAACTTCAACACCGTTGGCGAAACATGGGTAACAGAACCAGCTTATACGGCAGCTTGGCAGAAAGACAGCAAACTCTCTGACATTAACAGCAATCTAAAAACGGTGATGGACTTCGCCTTCTTCGATCGTCTTTCGCAGGCAAAGAACGAGGAAACAGATGATTGGTGGAAGGGATGGAACCGCATTTACAACTCTCTCTGCTATGATTACCTCTATACTGACCCATCTTCTGTGATGGCATTCATTGAGAATCACGATACTGACCGCTACCTTGGCAACGGCAAGGACTCAACGGCTTTAAAGCAGGCGTACGCTCTCTTGCTGACAATGAAGCGTATTCCACAGCTCTATTATGGTACGGAGATTCTGATGAATGGTACGAAAACGGAAACAGATGGCAATGTACGACAAGACTTCCCTGGTGGTTTCCCTGGCGATAAGGTCAACAAGTTCACAAATGAAGGCCGTACCAAAGCCGAGAATGCTATGTTTGATTGGACCAGCCGCCTACTCCATTGGCGACAGAACAACGATGTAATCATCAACGGTTCTCAGACACAATTCATTCCTCAGCATGGTGTTTACGTACTTGCTCGTCAACATAATGGCAAGACAGTCCTCACCATCCTCAATGGTAAGAAAGCTGACAACCAAGTCGATGTAGCCCGCTATGCCGAAGTAATTGGTTCACATACCACTGCAACCGATGTCCTTACAGGTGCTACTGTAGACTCACAAAAAACATTCCTTTGGTACAACGACAAGCAATGGTGCTCAGCTTTTAAATCCCCCTGCAAGTTAGAAGGATTATTTAATTGTTGCTTACGCATAAGAAAATAGCACAAAAACTTTTCATACACACAATATATAGGCAATAGCTACTGACTCTATTTGGTTGCTATTGCCTTTATTTTTCTTTCTTATCGAGTAAATATAGCCTTCAAACATACCAAGAACTTATTACAAACACAATCGATTTTTAAGTACAAATTTAAAGAAACAAAAAAGAAATGACCTATTAATAAAAAGGCTACTCACTTGTTTTATTCATAATAAAAGATTATCTTTGCATCGAATGGTAAAACATTTATATATCATAGCAGGATGTAATGGGGCTGGAAAGACAACAGCTTCTATGACAATATTACCAAAAGCTCTTTTGGTAAAGGAGTTTGTCAACGCTGATGAAATAGCAAAAGGATTGTCACCACTCAACCCTGAAGGTGCAGCCATTGAAGCAGGAAAGGTTGATGCTTCAACGAATAGATTACCTCTTAAGCAAAGATGAGTCATTTTCTATTGAAACAACACTTGCCACTCGCTCTTATATTAAACTCATAGAGAAGCACATCAAAGAGGATTCGTAGTCAATCTCTTATTCTTTTTGGCTACCATCACCAGAGCTTGCAAGCATACGTGTAACTGAAAGAGTAAGAAATGGTGGACACAACATTCCTAAAGACACAATATACAGAAGATATGTATTGGGAATATCAAACCTATTTAACTTGTTTATGAGCAAGGTTGATATATGGTCAATATATGATAACAGCATACAGCCTAAAGAGCGTATTGCTTTTGGAGGAAATAGTATAAGAACCAGAATTAGTAATGAAGTAAAATTTAGAAAGATAAAAAGTTATGTCAAATAAAGAAATAGAAGCCTATTTAAAAACTATTGAAGAAGGATTCATTGAGTCAGAACGAATCTTGTTAAAAGAGAAAGCTGCCAAAAATGAACCTGTCATCAATTGTGATGAAAACGGTAATATTGTTAGCATTCCAGCGAAAGACATTATTGACAGACACCGTCAGTATCAATAAAAAGACTATTATCATCCAATAAAGGCTATCGGAGTTTCCGATAGCCTTTGTTGTTTATTTACCACACGAACTTCACTACTCTGACATTCAAATCATCACAAAACAGTAGTGGATAAATAGCTTTAAAACGTAACAGTCAGACCCACAGAGAGAGCTGTTTTGCCTTGATAGACGCGCCCATGTTCCACATCATCGCCAAAAGTCTTGAAGAGATTCTGCCGCACCTGCCCATAAAGTCCGAATGTCTCACTGAAGTTATAGCGTACACCTGCCTGCAAACCAGCTGTTCGCAAGCCGACGGAAACACCACTATAAATATCCAGTACAGATGGTAGTTTCAGTACTTCAGCCCAATGATAGTTACCCGTCAAGCTGAAATCATACCCCATAAAGGCTCTATCACGTCCTTCATCATAGTCCTTCACATTGACATAAGTTAGCTGTCCACCTACTGAAACGAAGTCGCTAAGCGCATAATCGCTGCCCAACTCTATACCAGACCTCCCTCCAACATTGGCATAACCTGCATAAACTTTAATATCTCCTTCTCCGTCCCACGCCTGTGCCTGTGCACTATGCGGAACACAAAGCAGACAACCAAGCAGTAAAAGCCATTGAAAGAGGCGGAATTTATCTACATTTCTCATCATCTTCATAGCTCAATTATTTATAGTGTACTTTGTAACAGCAAACACTTTACGGCGTTCACCAGTCTTAGTATTCTTCACCACCTGCGTTCCATAGACGAGGAAGTTATCTCCATACCAGTGCTGAGAGTTAGAATAACGCATCTTCTTAACATCTTCGTCTTCATTATCCGTTTCTATAATCTCCGACGTACGGTCTTGAATCACATTTCCATCCGCATTTCTAAAGAGTTTTGATACCAGTCTGTTCTTATCTGTAAAGAGAAGATTCACATTATTACCCTTCATACTTGCAGAAACAAAACGCTTCACATACATCGGCATGAGGCGTGGCTCCATAGGGAAGCATTCGTCCCAAAGCAGATTACCTGTAACATCAAACTTTGCAAGAACAGCGTGTGTATAGTTATAACCAGCGAAGGTTGTAATCATTGTATTACCAATCCAGGTTGTACGATAAACAGGATAGTAAGCCTCACCAAGATAGAAGTAATCCTTACCATCCGTCATAATACGATGAGAAGCCATCAAATACTTCAGTGAATACTCCTTACCAGCCTTCTCTGCCTTTTCCTTTCTTCGTTCAATCTTTGCTTGCTTACGGTCGCTCATATACTCCGTAAAGTTCTTCAACTTTAAGAAGTTGTAGAACTTGATATTATTAAACCTATCGTCTTTCAGCTCTGAGAAGAAAATACCTTCCGCCCCACCTTTCTTCGACTTAGAGTAAGTTCCTGTAACAAAGAACTTATTTCCTGCCTTTGAGACTGATGCCGAGATGATTCGTTCAGCAATATCAGCAGTGAGATTGTTTGCTCCTAACTGATTACCCTGCATATCCAGACGAAGCAGATAGACGTCGGTCTCTACTCCTACCAACGCATAGATAGTATTGTCTATCACGGTATTTTCAAGCACAAAGATATTCTTATCCTTTACTTTTGGGAAGTGAATATCAGTAAATCGGCAGTTACCTGTCTTCAAATCAATGATACCAATGCGGTCTAATTTCTTCTGTGTAGAACTGAAAACGACTGATCCATTCGCAATAACGAGATTTCTCATCGACCCTTTACGGGTGTATTCACCATCCGTTGTGGTTATTTTATGAGTTACAGGATTGAAAGCAACAATCATAAACGAACCATCCTTCTGACGCAAAACAGTATAAAGCACACCACTCTCAACCACATCTGAATAGAAATACATACCCTTATCAATCAATATTGAATCGGTACTTATCAGCTTCATTGCAGTTGAATAAAATTCTGTCTTGAAGTAACGCTTACCCTCCTTGCTGTCCTTGGCAAACGACTGAATGACCAGTCCCTTGTCATCCACAGGCAACACAACCTGATCTTCATAGTCAGCACGGTGAGGATACTCTATTCTTCCTGTCACCTGAGCAGTCATACTCATCACCTGAGAGCACAACGCAATAACACATAATAGCAGAGTTCTCATAATTACTTTATCGTTAATAGTTAATGATTAAGATTGTCTTTATATTTTAAAAAGCGATCTAAAAGTTCGTTACACTATATAATTTTAGGCTCTCTTCATCCTCCTTTTAGAGTTTTAACTTACTGAACACAAAAGTACATTTTTTATCGGATAATCACAAATAATTCAAAGAAACTTTCACAGCCTACTATTATTTTTATCCAAATTAACCTAATCTATTGAGCATAAAGAGGATGCATAACTCGTATATAGACACAACAATGAGAAAGACCTAACGCTCTTCTCGCTGCTTTTATATATCTTTCTCCCTATTCAGCATCATGCACTTTTAATAGATTCATAAGTTCATTGAACTCGGAAGAGTATTTTACTCCAGTTCGTCCCCAGTCATATTCATATCGAACGGTCTTTCCTGGATAGTAAATATAGATGTATAGACCACCCATATCACTGCAATGTTCGTTACCTTTTACCGCCACAATGTCCTTTACAGTACCCTTAACAAACATATCATCAACGAGTTCTTGTACACGATGAGCACTATCATCACTAAAACGAACAGTTCTGACAGTGTCTTTACCATCGTCAGATACAAATAATGGCCGTGTACATTTCGTTACAGTTCCATTCTTATATAACATCCAATCATCCGCCGTAAGACGGCTACTAAAGCCGGGATCACGTCCAATAAGAACGGAGTCATACGTGCTGAGTGTATCCTTTTCCTTGATACTACCTCGATTACCTTCTGTACAACTGACGACTGCCAAGGCAATTATTCCACATAACCATAATAACTTATTCATTCTTCTAAAAATTTAAAAAGTCAGACGTTATCAATCTATCCTACTAACTATATCGAAATGTAAGACACAGTAAAACAGTGCGATTATCGACTATAGCCTTTCCTTCATGTACTTTTCACAAAAGTAAGCATTAATATTCTTGTATCCAGACGTTGGTCAACAAAAGTTCATCTTACCCATCTCTTCTATACGTGTTAGTGCTTAGCACATAGCGTGCGGAGGGTAAGCACCAATGGTGCGGAGTACTAACACGATGAATGATGAGGCTCAAGTAGATTCAAAAAGAGCATTTTTAAAGAGATAAAAAACACAAGGCTACCCTCGTTAGGACAGCCTTGTACATCTTATTGATAACTTAATTGTTGTCTAATCCGTCTATTACTGGAAGACAATATTTACTGTTGTCTTGCTCTTTACAGGGCGACCATTCTGCATAGCAGGGTTCCACTTAGGCATATTGTTCGTAAGACGAACTGCCTGCTCTTTGTAATATTCAACACAGTTGTCCAACACACGCTTCTGTTTCTCAGCATCCATCTTCATGAAGTGCTTGCTTGTGCCCTTCACATTCTTTACGTCAACGACACGAGCACCAGTAACAGTGCCATCCATCTCAACATTGAAAACAACGGTCATCTCAGCCTGTACCTTTGAACGGAATGACTGAATGCTGCGACGCTGACTCTGTGCAAAATAGTTATCAATAGCCTCCTGACCACCTTCAAAGGTTGGGAGCACCTCTGTCTTACTAACCTGTGGAGTCAGAGAAAGGGACTCCAACTTCGCTTTCAGCTTACCTATCTCCACCGTTCCCATAACAATCTTGCCCTCTGGATCAACGAGATACATTGAAGGAATCCAATCAATCTTATACAACTTGTCGATAACAGTATTCTTTCTGAATCTCTTTAGTTCGCTCACCTGTGTCCAGTGCATCTGATACTTGCCCCAATAAGTCTGTGCCCAGACCTCACGATCGGTATCAAAAGAGATACCAACGAACTGCACTCCATAATCACGGAACTGCTCGTAAAGCGCTTTCATGGCAGGAATGTCACGACGACAGTCTGGACACCAGCTTGCCCAGAAATCCAATACCACGTAACTACCACGATACTGACTCAACTTTATTTCCTTAGCATCGTATGTCTTCAACTTAAACTCAGGCGCACGAGTACCCGGCTTGAGCATGTTCGTGGCATACTTAGCATCTAAATCCTTAGTTGGTTCAACGTTTGTTGTCTGTGCAAAAGCCACTGATGCGGACATAAGAAATACACTGACAACAGCTAAAAGAATTCTTTTCATATCTAATTTTATTCTATTTTCTTTATCTTCCTTCCACTAATAAGATTGGAATTTGCAGTTTTTAGGTCTCCTTTCAGTTTTCAGTCATGTTGCAAATATACGACCTTATTTTGAATAACGCAAATACATTATTGTATTTTTTCTATGGTCAACGTCTGGTCGCAATAGTCAACAACAGCTGGACGATGAGTGATAAAAATCACCGTTTTATCGTGATTGGAGAGTATATTCTTCAAGAGGTCGCGCTCTGTCTGTGGGTCAAGAGCTGACGTTGCCTCATCAAATATCATGATACTACGGTCACGCAGTAACGAACGAGCTATGGCAATGCGTTGTGCCTGTCCTTCACTGAGTCCTCCTCCCTGCTCTGAACAGAGCGTATCGAGTCCCAAAGGAAGATGGAAAACAAAGTCAGCACAGCTCATCTTTAGTACTGCAATCATCTCTTCTTCCGTTGCATCGACCTTACCGAGTAGTAGGTTCTCACGGATTGTGCCACTAAGAAGTGTGTTACCTTGAGGGACATAGACAAAATTGGTACGCATGAGCGGTGTCAACTCTCTGCTTTCTTTCGTTATAAATCTCTACAGAGCCCTTATTAGGCTTCATCAAGGCAAGGAGCATACGTACAAGCGTTGTCTTTCCAGCACCTGTCTCACCAAGAATAGCCGTACAAGAGCCTGGGTAGAAATCGAAGTCAAGATTCTTCAATATCTCTCGTTCGGCATCATCATAACGATAGTCGACATGATTCAAACGAATACCACAAGGTCCAGCCACCTCTATCGGCTCGCCTTGTTCCTCTAAAGGATTCTCCTCTAACTCCATTAGTCGCTCGGCAGCAGTGAATACTGAGACGAAAGCAGGTACTAATTTCGTTAATTGACGAGCAGGATTTTGAATCTTATTTACCAACTGTAAGAAGGCTGTCATACCGCCAAAAGTCAGCGAATGAGCCGACATGCGGAGGGCTGCCCACGTGAAAGCAACAAGATAACCAAAGGCAAACCCAAAGTTCAAAACAAGGTTTGAGAATACAGAAAACTTCGTTCTTCGCACTACCTTACGACGCAACTCGTGTTGTGTTCCCTCTAACTTTCCAACAATCATCTCGTCACTTTCAAGTGTCTTGATGAGCATTCTGTGCTGAATCGTTTCTTGTAAGACACTCTGAACCTTTGAGTCTGAGTCGCGAACTTCACGTGTCAGTCGTCTCATCTGGCGTACATACACCTTGCTGATGAGGACAAATAGTGGAATCATAACGACAATGATAATAGCAAGACGCCAGTCCATCGACATCAAATAGAAGAAAGCACCGAGGAACATAGCCAATGTTGAGACTGAACTTGGTATCGTCTCGGTGAGGAAACTTACCACATTGGCAACATCAAATTCCAATCGATTAAGTACGTCACCACTGTGATGACGCTCTTTTCCGTGCCACTCCGAACGCAGAATACGGTCGAGCATGCGCTGTTGCATACGGTTCTGTGCCTTGATACCTAACAGGTTCTTTACCCACACAGAGGCTATACTCAACGCGAAATCACAGAGAATCAAAGCTCCCATGATGCTCACAGCGGTATAAATACTGCCCTCTATGACATGAGAAGCCACATCAATGGCATGCTGAACAGCCCAGACAGTTGCCAAAGAAACGACTACGCTGAGAATACCTATCAAAGCATTCAGTATCGCCTGCTTGCGATTACCACGCCAAGCATTCCACAACCAGCGGAATATCTCCTTGCTTGTGTAACGCGTTTCAGGGATTTGAAAGAGTTTCTTTATCTTGTTTAGCATTATTACCTTTTATTTTTTATTTTATTGAAGGTGTGGGAATGATAGGGTTTTTAGCTGGGTTAGTATAGCCAATAAGGATGGTTTGAATAGGAAAACTAAATTGTATGGTAAGCTATTCACTGCCTTTCTCGCCAACAATCTGCCTTCCTAAAACTGGCGTGTATCAGCTCCCCACATCAACTTCTCACGTAGTGTTGAGAAGAAACGCTGCCCATAGACCTTCACGATACGCACCTTATGCGGTGCCTTCTTTATCGTTAGCGTTACTCCCTCACTGAGTTTCTCTGACCGTCCGTCCACAGCTGCAAGGAAGTTGTGGCTTCGACTCTTTACTTCCAACTTTATCTCAGCCTCATCACTGATAACGATTGGACGAATATTCAGACTATGTGGTGCTACAGGAGTCATACTTAAAATGCCTGATTGAGGTACGATAATCGGACCACCAACCGACAATGAGTAAGCAGTTGAGCCTGTTGGCGTACTGATAACAAGTCCGTCTGCCAAATAAGTTACCAAAAATTCGCCATTAACACTTGCCTTTATCGATATCATCGCAGCATTATCACGTTTCAAAATCGCAATATCGTTCAAGGCAAAAGGGCAGTTCTCGAGAGCTTTCCCGTCTGCTTCAAGTTGGATAACAGCACGCTCCTCGATCTCATATCTTCCTTCAAAGACATTATTAAGTACGTCTTTAATTTCTTCTGGAGCAACATTTGCGAGGAAACTAACCGTCCCATATTCACGCCAATGATAGGTATTTGCTTGGGACCAACCTTACTTGCTGCCTTTAGAAAAGTACCATCGCCACCTAAGGAGATGACATAATCGACATCAAAGTTTACCCCCTCGAATACACCCGCTATAGAAATCGACTTCTTAAGTTCTTTTTGTAGGCTATTGTAAAAGTTCTGTTCAATATATACATCAGCTTCATACTCCCTCAGATAGTCTAAGATTTCTGTTATCTGAAGCGAGTCAAAAGCTTTAGAAGCATTGCCGAAGATAGCAAAACTAAGTTTCTTTTCTGCCATAAAAACATGCCTTTTTTAATTCTTTTAGTCTTACAAGCCACACAATACCATGAATATTTAGTATATTTGCAGACACTATTCATTTGCAAAAGTAAAGATTTTAATTGGATTTATTACGTAAAAACAAAATAATTATGGCTAAGGTATATGAGTTTCTCGCTAATGGCTTTGAAGAAGTTGAGGCTTTGGCGCCTGTTGATATCCTACGACGTGGAGGCGTAGAGGTGAAGATGGTTAGTATTACAGGTAGTAATCTCGTTGAATCATCACATGGTGTAGTGGTTAAAGCCGACCTCCTTTTTGAGAACATAACCGACTTCTCGGATGCAGACTTACTGATGTTGCCTGGCGGTATGCCTGGTTCAAAAAACTTGAACGAGCACGAAGGCGTTCGTAAAGCCCTCAAAGAGCAGTTTGAAAAGGGTAAACGCGTTGCTGCTATCTGTGCTGCTCCATTGGTATTGGCATCTGTTGGCTTGTTGAAAGGTAAGAAAGCAACAATCTATCCAGGTATGGAAAGCTACTTAGGTGAGGATGCTGAATACACAGGAGCACTTGTTCAGGAAGACGGAAACGTAACAACTGGTGCCGGTCCTGCAGCTTCTTTCCCATACGGATATCAACTTCTAAGCTATTTCCTACCTGCTGAGAAGGTGGAAGAGATAAAGAAGGGTATGATTTACGACCGTCTTCTCAATTCATAAACCATATTCATAGCATAGAATTGTGACGTCTAAAACATCAAAATATGCCATCATCGTCGCTGGCGGAAAGGGATTGCGAATGGGAGCAGACATCCCCAAACAGTTTCTTCCTGTCGGTGGGAAACCTGTCCTCATGCACACGATCAGTCGCTTTCATGCCTACGATAAGGATTTGAAAGTTATCCTCGTCTTACCGAAAGAGCAACAAACATATTGGAAGGAACTATGTGAGCAGTATCATTTCGATGAAGAGTACCAGTTAGCTGATGGTGGTGCAAGTCGCTTTCAGTCATGTAAGAATGGTATTTCGATAATTCCTACAGATGCTGTTGGACTTGTTGGCATCCATGATGGGGTGCGTCCTTTCGTCTCTTGTGAGACCATTGCACGTTGTTTTGATACTGCTAAGACGTCAAAAGCGGTCATTCCTGTATTACCAGTTACTGACACTCTGCGTTTTATCGGTGACTCTCAAAGTGGGAGAAACGTACAGCGTAGCAACTACAAAGCCGTACAGACTCCACAGGTCTTTGATATCCAACTTATCAAAAAAGCATACGAACAAGAAGAAAGTACCGATTTTACCGATGATGCGAGCGTTGTTGAACGACTCGGACAAGTGGTAACAATGGTGGAAGGAAATCGCGAGAACATTAAGATTACAACCCCATTCGACTTGAAAGTGGCTGAAGTTCTTTTATTTCATGAGTCATAATTCACAATTCATAATTATGATTACTATTATTAATTCAAAATTCAGAATTCATAATTCATAATTATGATTACTGAGTTTGATGGAGTTATTGAATAAGTTTGATGGAGTTATTGGATAATAAAGACGAAAAGAGTGGAAACGTAAAGATGATGTTTAAGACTGATAAACAGCACAACCAAGATGTGTAAAGCATAGAGATGAAGAATATAAAGGGTGTTATTTCGGAATTATTTTTCACGAAAAAGAAGAATTTATTTTCATGAAAAAAATATTTATTGTCATGAAGAAAAATGTTTCTTTTCATGAAAAAAATCCTTTAACATCATATAAGTTAGAGCGCTATAAGGCCCTTATAATAAGCCTCAAAGCCAAATAAAAGAGCAATAATAAGCAACAAAAAAACAACAGCTAACATCTTAATGAAAGTTAAATAACAGCATTTTTCACCCCATGCTTGTAACTTTTCCCCATAGATAAGCGTCATTTAAACAGAGAGAAGATGAAAAAAGTCAGTTTCCGTAACGATGTGTTGCCGTTGAAGAATGAACTCTTCCGGCTTGCACTCCGTATCACGCTCAACAGAGCTGAGGCTGAGGACATCGTTCAGGACACACTGATAAAGGTCTGGAATCGCAGATACGAGTGGGAAAACATCGATTCTATCGAAGCATTTAGCCTCACCGTATGTCGAAACCTTTCGCTCGACCGCATCAAAAAGAAGGAAAACAACAATGATTCCTTGGAAGATGTGAAAGTAGCTGAGCCTCTCGCTTCATCTAATCCTCAAGACCGAATGATTGAAGAGGACAAAATCAGTCTCGTTAAACAGATTGTAGATGCTCTCCCGGAGAAACAACGAAGCTGCATGCAGCTAAGAGATTTTGAAGGAAAGTCATACAAAGAGATTGCTGAAATACTCGAAATCAGCGAAGAGCAAGTGAAGGTAAACATCTTTAGAGCTCGCCAAACGGTCAAACAAAAATACTTGAAATTAGACAATTATGGATTATAAGTACATCGAACAATTACTGGAACGCTACTGGCGTTGCGAGACTTCTCTCCAAGAAGAGGAAATCTTGCGTATGTTCTTCTCACAGGAGGACATCCCAGCTGCGTTGCTGCCTTATCGTTCTCTGTTCGTTTACGAGCAGAAAGAGAAGGAGATGGACGTCTTGGGCGATGACTTTGACCAGAGAGTCCTCGGACTAATACAGGAAGACGAGCCAGTAAAGGCACGTGTAATAACAATGCGCCACCGTCTTATGCCACTCTTCAAGGCAGCTGCTGTGGTAGCAATCTTCCTAACCTTAGGTAATGCAATGCAGGTTGCTTTCTCTGATGATGATGCTCATCAGGTAAGCCCAAACACTGCAGCTGTTAACAAACCTCAGGAGGGTCCATCTGTTGCTAAGGCCGACTCGGTAGTGAGCGACACCTTACAACATAAGATACAGTCACCTGTATCAACCATCACAAAAGTAAGACAATTTCTATGCTTTTCTATAAAAATAATCATTTTAAGTAAAAACAACTCGAGGCTGTGAAGTCTCAATTCTCTCAAATTTTTTTCATAACATACTAACGTAGAAGAGCCGATACTCCTAATGAGTGTCGGCTCTTCTTATACCGGAAAACGAGGAGAATTAATTCAGAATTCATAATTCAAAATTCATAATTATGATTGGGTTTAATTCAGAATTCATAATTCAAAATTCATAATTATGATTACCGATGACGCGTAAAGGCAAAGTTCAAAAACTCAAAGTTCAATGTTCAAAGGGCCTAATTATGATTACCGATGACGCGTAAAGACAAAGTTCAAAACTCAAAGTTCAATGTTCAAAGGTTCATAATTATAATTACTGATGATGCTTAAAGACAAAGTTCAAAGCTCAAAGTTCAATATTCAAAGGGCATAATTATGATTGCCGATAATGCCTAAAGACAAAGTTCAAAGCTCAAAGTTCAATGTTCAAAGGGGCTTAATTATGATTATTGATGATGCTTAAAGACAAAGTTCAAAGCTCAATGTTCAATATTCAAAGGGCATTGTTCAATGTCAAAAGGGCAAAGTTTAAAGAAGAAAAACGCCGAGACTCTCAACGAGCTTCGGCGTTATTAGTATGTTTAACTAAGAAATCTTTTCAAATGAAAGGGAACCTCACGGTCACCTTTGTCATCCTTGATCAATCGTTAAACTTTTACCTTAATAAAATAACTAAAAACCTAAATCTATTACTACTAACCTAAACAATCTATTAACCTTTTGACAATGCAAAGTTAGAATGTTTTCAAGTATTGTGCAATATTTGCATTGATTTTTATGCTGAAAACCATCTTTTCTTGATACATATCAACTCTTTGTGTGCGCAAACAATCAATATTTGGTTACTTTTCTTGGCTTTTTATCTGTTTTCTTGTAACTTTGCTGCAAATGATATATCAATGCGAATACTGATTGTAAATACCAGTGAGAAAACAGGTGGTGCTGCAGTTGCAGCCAACCGACTCAAAGATGCTCTGAATAACAGCGGAGTGAAGGCAAAGATGTTGGTACGAGATAAACTGACAGACGACATCACCGTGGTCAGTCTTGGGCACGAATGGCGTAACCAATGGAACTTGTTATGGGAGCGTTTCTGTGTATTCTGGAACCTTCATTTCTCTCGAAACCACCTCTTTGAGATAGACTTAGCAAACACAGGAACGGACATTACGAAGCTACGCGAGTTCAAGGAGGCTGATATTATTCATCTTTCTTGGATTAATCAGGGTATGCTCTCGCTGAAAGGTATCCGTAAGATTCTTGACAGTGGGAAGCCTGTCGTGTGTGGACAATGCATGATATTTGGCCCGCAACAGGCATTTGTCATATTACATTAAACTGTTTGCGCTATCAGTCGGCATGTGGTAATTGCCGCTTGTTACCCAATGGTGGCTCTACAAACGACCTGTCTCATCGGGTCTTAGAACGTAAGAAGAAGATGCTTGAAGGGCGTAACGTCATGTTTGTTACATGTAGTAAGTGGCTTGAGAAAGAGGCTCGCAAGAGTGCAATTCTCACTGGTCAACAGGTGCGTTCTATCCCTAATCCCATTGATACACACGTTTTCCATCCTGCTGACAGCAAGCAGGCACGTATAAAGATAAGGCTCCCTTTGAATAAAAAGATAATCCTTTTCGCCTCACAACGAGTAACAAATGTAAATAAGGGTATCTCTTATCTTGTCGAAGCATGCCACCAATTGGCTACGAAATACCCAGAGATGGTGGACAACACTGCCGTGGCTATACTCGGAGGACATGCAGAAGATCTTAGGGAGGAGTTCGATTTTGAAGTCTGTGAGTTGGGTTATGTCAATGACACCCAACAGATAGTTGATGTCTATAATGCTTGTGACGTGTTTGTCTTACCATCCTTGTCAGAGAACCTCCCTAATACGATTATGGAGGCAATGGCATGTGGTGTACCTTCGATAGGCTTTAAGGTTGGAGGAATACCTGAGATGATAGACCATTGTAAGAATGGCTATGTAGCGGCAGAACGTAATGCAGACGACCTTGCCAAGGGCATACACTGGGTGCTTGATGAGTCCGACTACACAGCACTTTCAGAAGCAGCTGTAGGGAAAGTACTGCGCTGTTATTCACAACGTAGCGTCGCAATGCAATATCTTGAAGTATATAATGAGGCACTCGCCTATAAGAATTTCCGATTATGATCACATTTTCAGTAGTCACAATAACCTATAATGCAGCTTCGGTTCTGCAACCGACACTTGACAGTGTGCTCATGCAGGACTATCCCCATGTGGAACATATCATCATTGATGGAGCTTCAACAGACAACACTTTAGAGATTGCTAAAGCCTATCAGCAGCAGTCTGACGAGGCTGAGAATGAGCATATCGTACGTATTCAAAGCGAGCCAGACGAAGGACTTTATGACGCAATGAATAAAGGCTTACAGCAAGCTACTGGCGATTATATTGTCTTTCTGAATGCAGGAGACCGCTTCCCTAATCCCGACACATTAGACAAGGTGGTACTTGCTGCAGTTGTTGGAGATGGCGAGGAACTCCCTGCCGTTCTCTTTGGCGATACAGACATCATTGATGAGAAGGGCAACTTTATTAGCCATCGCAGGCTAAGTCCATCAGAACGACTCACATGGCGTTCTTTCCGTTATGGTATGTTGGTATGCCATCAAGCATTTTATGCTCGCTTAGACATCGCTCGTTCACTATTATATGATACAACTTATCGCTATTCAGCAGATGTAGATTGGTGTATACGTGTCATGAAAGAGGGCGAACGTCAGCAACTCCTTTTACGCAATATCCATGCCGTTGTAGCAAATTATGTACGAGAAGGACAAACAACCCGTCATCACAAAGAGTCACTCCGTGAGCGTTTGACGTGATGTGTAAGCACTATGGACTGATTCAAACAGTCTTCCTCCATGCATGGTTTGCTGTGCGTAGTTTGATAAAATAGCGCAGTTACCTTTAGTTTAAATGCCCTTAATACGTCCTATTGATTGTTAAGGGCGGCAATTTCTGCGCTATAAAATCGTTTTATTCAGTAAGTAGTATTATTATGGGGATGTTTAGAGCACGTTCATGCTCTGTCCTCTTCACCTAATAAAACGTACGAAAATGGAAAGAATGAGAATTAAAATGTTAGTAGCTTTGTTGTTGCTGTGCCTCTCGGTATCAGCGCAAACAGAGTATAGTGGTATTGCTGGAGCATCACCAGGCATGGTAAGAGCAAATAAGCAGGCTGCAGCGAAGCAAGCCAATCGCAATTCAAAGGCTGCGAATTCTTCTAATGTATCAAAGCCTAAGACTTCCAACAATGGCAATGCAAATAGTAATAACTCAACCTATGCACCGCTACCAGACAACAATGAATCTGGCGAAACGGAGGTTAGAGACGGCTTTAAAACTTTCTCACGTGGCATGGGTAAGGTGATTAAACGTGAAACCAAGACTATGGGAGAGGTAACCCGTAAGATTGGTGCCGATGGCAAGAAGTTCTTTAAGAAATTAGGTAAAGGAATCTCAGACTCCTTTAAACCAGACACGACAACCTCTAAGTAAGATTTCGTTTCACACTATATATGGCGTGTTCCAAGGCTAAAACCTTTTGCGGTCAATAGTCTTGGAACATTTTTTTATGTCTCTTATTCAGAAAACCTGTCCTTCTATCAGTTAGTTATATGGGTCTTCATGATTTTGGAGTGATAAGGTTTGCCATTTAAGGTTAGGTTTCTGAAGAAATGTCACACGGAGAAAAGGAGAGGACGGAGGATTATAAGGAAAAGCGATGGAAGTCACGGAGGCACCGTCGGTGCACAGAGCAACGGAGAATGTTTGCCAATTCTATTAGCAATTTATATACAAAGCGTTTACCCCTAAATAGCTATCAAGAATCTGTACGCTACACCTCCGTAGCTCTTTGTGCCGTCGGCACCTCCGTGACATTGCGTTACCTCCGTCCCCTCCGTGACTCCGTGTGCCTAATATATAAGACTTTTAGTTTATCACTTCATATTTCGGAAGAACCAGTTATATTACCATCACGACATATTATAACAAGTTTAATGAAGTTTTCTTTCCGCTTTTTATTACTGCGTAATTGCTCCGCACATGATGTGCGGATGCTTCGCACATATCGTGTTAAGGCTTAGCACGTGTGGTGCGGTTGGTAAACACCATTGGTGTTAGCCACTAAACACCCCGCAAAATACGGCTATACGAAGTCATATTTACCTATTCTTAAGAGAGAGCTCATGGGTCAATGACCGGCAAGGGCTTAATAAGTCATATAGAATGTTTTGCCATTAGTAAATAATTGACTACCTTTGCGACCCGAAACAAGATTATTATGAATACCATTGTTCCCTTTAGTCATCCCATGTATATCATGCTGAAGCCAGCTGGTTCGCTTTGTAACTTGCGGTGTAAGTATTGTTATTACTTGGAGAAGAGCAAACTATATGACGATAATAAGAATCATGTTATCACCGATGCGTTACTTGAGAAATTCATAAAGGAATACATCGAGGCACAGACAACGCCACAAGTCCTCTTCACATGGCATGGCGGTGAGACACTGATGCGTCCTATCTCGTTCTATCGTCGTGCATTGGAACTGCAGCGTTATTACGCTCGTGGCCGTCAGATAGACAATAGCATTCAGACAAATGGTATTCTATTAAACGATGAGTGGTGTCGTTTCTTCAAGGAAAACAACTTCCTTGTGGGTGTCTCTATTGATGGTCCACAAGAGTTCCATGACGAGTATCGCCGCAATGCAATGGGTAAGCCTTCCTTCCATCAGGTGATGAAAGGTATAGACTTATTGAATAAACATGGGGTTGAGTGGAATGCTCTCGCCGTTGTCAACGACTTTAATGCAGACTATCCGTTAGACTTTTATCACTTCTTCAAGGAGATTGGCTGCCGTTATATACAGTTTACACCCATCGTAGAGCGTATTGTAAAGCGTACAGATGGACTGACTTTAGCACCAGGAATGCAGGAAGGTGGTGAGCTAACCGACTTCTCTGTGACGGCTGAACAATGGGGTAATTTCCTCTGTACTATCTTCGATGAGTGGGTACACCATGATGTAGGCGAATACTATATACAGCTCTTTGATGCCACTTTAGCGAATTGGGTTGGCGTTGCACCAGGTATTTGTACTATGGCAAAAGAGTGCGGTCATGCAGGTGTTATGGAGTATAATGGTGATGTCTATTCGTGTGATCACTTCGTTTATCCGGAACATAAACTTGGCAACTTGTCACAGCATACCATCTATGAGATGATGAATAGCGACCGACAGAAGGACTTTTCCAAGATGAAGTATAGACTTCTTCCACAACAGTGTAAGGAGTGCAAATATCAGTTTGCTTGCCATGGAGAGTGTCCGAAGAATCGTTTTATTCGCGATTGTTACGGCAATCCTGGACTTAACTATCTCTGCAAGGGGTATTATCAGTTCTTCGAGCATGTAGCACCTTATATGGACTTTATGAAGAACGAGCTGGAGAATCAGCGCCCACCGGCTAATGTAATGAATCAAGTGTTCGGAAAGTAAATTCCCTTTGAGTTTACTCCATATCCGAGTTAATTCTCTTTCCCTTTGTTCTTATAAACAGAAAAGACTATAAACGAAAACAGCTCCGATAGACTATGTCCATCGGAGCTGTTTGTATAATGGGTTAAATGTTTACTTCGTAATCGAGAGTAGCTGTCCTTCTGATACTCGTGTCAGTCTGCCTATGCGGTTCTGACGGCACAACTGATCGATACTGATGCCATATTGTTTGGCTATCGTTTCTAAGGTTTCACCATTAGCAACCTTGTGATAGAAAATCTTTCCATTATCAGCACTTGCCTCATTACGTGGAGTATGATTTGAGAAATCAGTGTTGTAACTTCTCTCCTGACGTGAATTATAACTTTGGTTGCCTCTTCCTTGAATATTCTCACGAGAGTAACCAAGGCTTGAAGAAGTACCACGAACGGCTGTTGCACGCTCAGACTCTTGCGCTACAGTGTTGCGATGGAATACATAGTAGTCGCCAGTAACATCTTGGTTAGCGAAGTCGAAGAAGAGTGCTGGATTCAAAGCTACACCTGCCAAACGAGTTTCGAAGTGAAGGTGAGAACCTGTAGAACGACCAGTATTACCACCTAATCCGATAGGCTGACCAGCACGAACAGTCTGGTTTGGACTTACTATTTGCTTTGAGAGATGACCATAAATGGTTTCAAGACCGTTATTATGGCGGATAACAATATACTTACCATATCCGTTTCCATCGTATTTACTACACGAACCTTACCAGAGAAGGCTGCACGAATAGTATCGCCAATATACACTTTGATGTCCAATCCTTGGTGACGACGACCCCAACGGCGTCCGAAGTTACTTGTAATCACACGGCTTGGTGTTGGCATATGGAAGCCACGAAGATCGATTTTGTATACATCTGGGAGGTTACCTCCACGGTGTGCATAATTGTTATTCCAATCGTTATAGAGCTCAGATGATGGCTCTTCAATTTCTTCAGCTTCGCGAAGACGATTAATAACCATTGTGTCTAATGCTTTAGCACGGCGGTCGATTGGTGCTTGACGGGCAAGCAAGTCTTGGGCATTTGCTGAATGGGCTGTCAAAGTTAAGAGAGATGTTAGTGCAAAAGTCCTAACTATTTTCTTAAAAGTCATAATCAAGTTATTTTATTTCTACACTCGGATGCCTTGCGGCACGGGACAGATTTTCATATCCCTTTCTATCGGTTAAGTCGTCGATAAACTTCAAAAAAGTACGAAACTTTTTACCGAAAGACTTCGCAAAGATAACGAAAAAATATAGAATAAATTGCACCTTAGCTATTTTTTTAGCCTGTTTAACAAAGAAATAGTACGTATTTTCGCCTCGACATGATTTATGTCAAGTCGCTAAAACAGGGCGTTTGAGGCTAATTTTGTGGTGTTATTTTCTATGAAATAGCAGCCCAGTTTATATTAGTCTTTCTTAACGCTTTAAGTCTCTCCCAGAGCATGTTATATTCTATTTTTTGACAAGTTGGGTCGTCGTCGATAATCTTTTGTGCCTCTTCTCGTGCCATCTGAACAATCTGTCCATCACGAGCAATATCGGCAATTTAAGGTCGAAGGCTATACCACTTTGCTGTGTACCCTCCAAATCACCAGGTCCACGCAGCTTGAGATCGGCTTCTGCTATTTCGAAACCGTCATTTGTATCGCACATAATATCAATACGTTTTCTGGTTTCCTTGGTTAGTTTGTGGTTGGTAACAAGGATACAATAACTCTGTTCTGCACCACGACCAACACGACCACGCAACTGATGGAGCTGAGAAAGTCCAAAACGCTGGGCATCAAGAATAACCATTACGCTGGCATTAGGTACGTTTACACCTACCTCTATCACTGTTGTGGCAACGAGTATCTGTGTTTGTCCACTGACAAACTTCTGCATCTCGGCTTCTTTTTCCTTATCCTTCATCTTTCCATGAATCTTACTTAGCTGGAATTCAGGGAAGATATCTTGCATAGCCTCAAAGCCATCCTCAAGGTTTTTGAGGTCCATACGCTCGCTTTCCTTGATGAGTGGATAGACGATATACACTTGACGTCCTAAGTTTATCTGCTGTCTTATACCACTATAAAGGCTCGCCATTTGGTCATCATACTTATGAATCGTCTGTATTGGCTTACGTCCTGGTGGCAATTCATCAATGATAGAGACATCAAGGTCGCCATAGATGGTCATCGCAAGCGTACGTGGTATAGGCGTAGCCGTCATAACCAATACGTGTGGAGGATTCTCACTCTTACTCCATAGCTTAGCGCGTTGCTCCACACCGAAGCGGTGTTGCTCGTCGACAACAGCCATACCGAGGTGCTGGAACTGCACTTTATCCTCTATAATGGCGTGCGTTCCTACAACAATATTAATAGAACCGTCGATGAGTCCATCTAATACTTCTTGTCGTTTCTTACCCTTCACGATACCCGTTAACAGTTCTACACGCAAGTTCATTCCCTTGAGAAATTCCTTAATCGTTTGGAGATGTTGCTCTGCAAGTATCTCCGTAGGTGCCATCATACAAGCCTGATAGCCGTTGTCGATAGCAATAAGCATAGACATCAGCGCTACAAGGGTCTTTCCTGAGCCTACATCGCCCTGTAACAAACGATTCATCTGTCGTCCGCTGGCCATGTCTGCACGTATCTCATGCATCACTCTTTTCTGTGCTCCAGTAAGTTCAAAAGGCAGGTTATGGGAGTAGAACCAATTAAACTGTGCTCCAATCCTATTGAATATATAGCCTCGGTATTTGCGACGATGGTCGCTGGCATAGCGAAGAATGTTAAGTTGTACGTAGAAGAGTTCTTCAAACTTCAGACGTACACGGGCGCGCTGGGTGTCATCAACCGACTTTGGATAATGAATCTTGCGCATAGCAGCATCCCGTGAGATGAGATGCAAATGGGTTGTAATGAAGGGTGGGAGTGTCTCTTCTAATGGTTCAGTAAGCTTACTAATCAACATCTTTGTCAGTTTCTCCACAGCACGTGAAGTGATACCAGCCTTCTTCATCTTCTCTGTTGTGACATAGAAGGGTTGCATCCCCATGTCATTGAGTTGCAACTGAGAAGCATCATCAATGTCAGGATGCGTAAACTGAAATCTACCATTGAAGAAGGTAGGCTTGCCAAAGATAATATATTCCTTGTTTACTTGATAGTTCTGATAGATATACTTCGTACCATTAAACCATACAATATCACAGACACCATGTCCATCGGTGAAGTGTGCAACGATACGTTTCTTACGTTTTCCCATCTCAGCTTCCTCAAAACTGAGGATTCTTCCTTTGATTTGCACAAACGGCATATCTTGCGAAAGCTCTGAAATAAGATATAACTTTGTACGGTCAACATATTTGTAAGGGAAGTATTCCAGTAGGTCACGATAAGTATGGATTCCAAGTTCTTTGCCCAGAATCTCCTTACGATGTGGCCCCACACCTGGTAAATACATTATGTCTTGCGATAGTATATCCATTCCTTTAACTCATAATACATAACTCCAGACTCGTAATTGTGTTTACTTCCTTAACCCACCATTATTCGAAAGGCGTTCTCATCTCTACGTTAGAATTATGATTATTGATTATTATTGACCTTTACTGCTCTATAAACACTTAACTGATAAGCCCCTAATTCGGCTATTCATCAACTCTCACAACCCTCTTTAAGGATACTATCATGTGTAAATAAAGCCATTATTTAGTATTCTTTCTCACGTTGAAGGCCACTTACTCTGAATTATTTTCATGAAAATAATTATTTATTATCATGAAGAGAAAGATTTATTTTCGTGAAGAAAAATATTTATTATCATGAAAATAATTCGGTAAAAGCACGCTTCTTTTTAGAAAGAACGAGGATAAACAGCAGAGTAGACACACCTTATAATCTACTTAAATACCATATTTTGACGCTCTGTATTAATAAACGTAGGGACGCACAGCACATGCGTCCGAAACGAAATGTCCATGGTTGACGCACGAGCTATGCGCCCCTACAGATTGTCAATGATAATTCTATGATATAACTACAGCTACCCTACTCTTCTAAGAGAATTTTAGTTTACTCCAAATAGGTATAACCGTAGAGTCCGCTGCGGTAGTTACTGAGGAACTCTTTACCCTCCTCAAGTGAAATCTTACCCTGCTTTACGCTCTTTGTCACCCATATTTCGAGTTGACGAACGAGCTTCTTTGGATTATACTGAACGTACTCCAATACCTCTTCTACCGTCTCACCATCAAAGATCTGATCGATATGATAGCTGCCATCCTTTACTGAAACATGTACAGCATTGGTATCACCAAAGAGGTTGTGCATATCACCTAAAATCTCTTGATAAGCTCCAACAAGGAAGACACCGAGGTAATAAGGCTCATTCTTCTTCAATGCGTGGATAGGAAGAACGTGACTACTACGACCCATTGCAACGAAGTTTGAAATCTTACCATCGCTATCACAGGTGATATCCTGCAATGTAGCGTTACGTGATGGACGCTCATTGAGTCGTTGGATCGGCATTACAGGGAAGAGTTGATCAATCGCCCAACTGTCTGGAAGAGACTGGAAGAGAGAGAAGTTACAGAAATATTTATCTGCAAGAAGCTTATCCATATTGCGCAACTCATCAGGCACATGCTTCATATTCTTTGCCAAATTGTTGATTTCATGGCATACACTCCAATACATTGCCTCAATCTCAGCACGTGTCTTTAGGTCTACTAAGCCATGAGAGAACAACTCTAACGCCTCCTCACGAATCTGCTCTGCATCGTGCCAGTCCTCTAACATGTTACGAGAATCAAGATTATCCCAGATATCGTAGAGGTCTTTTACCAACTGATGGTCGCTATCCTTTGCCTCAAAATCCTCTGACATCTCAGGCAGAGAGGCAGTTTCAAGCACATCAATCACGAGGACAGAGTGATGAGCAGAAAGACTTCTACCGCTTTCAGTAATGATGTTTGGATGTGGAATATCATTCTTATTGGCTGCATCAACAAAGGTATAGACGCAGTCGTTGACATATTCTTGAATGCTATAGTTGACAGAACTCTCGCTACTTGCAGAACGGGTACCATCGTAGTCGACACCTAAACCACCGCCACAGTCAACGAAATCAACGTTATAACCCATCTTTCTGAGGTTCACATAATACTGTGCAGCCTCATTGAGAGCTGTCTGAATACGACGAATCTTCGTAATCTGTGAACCGATATGGAAGTGGATAAGATGCAAACAATCGTGCAATCCCTTGTTGTCGAGAGTCTCTAAAGCCTGCAAGAGTTCAGAAGAAGTAAGACCAAACTTAGAAGCGTCGCCACCACTATCAGCCCACTTACCAGAACCACTTGAAGCAAGTTTGATGCGAATACCAAGGTTTGGCTTTACATTCAACTTCTTTGCAGCACGTGCAATAAGGTCGATTTCATTGAGTTTCTCCACTACAATGAAGATACGCTTACCCATCTTCTGTGCTAACAGAGCTAATTCAATATAGCTCTGATCCTTATATCCGTTACAGATAATGAGCGAATCGCTCTGACACTGTACGGCAATCACAGCGTGCAACTCAGGCTTTGAGCCTGCTTCCAAGCCCAAGTTGAACTTACGTCCATGGGAGATAATCTCCTCAACTACCGGCTGCATCTGGTTTACCTTAATAGGATAGATGATGAAGTTCTCTGCTTTGAAGTCATATTCCTTCCTTGCTTTCTCAAAGCAAGAGGATGTTTTCTCGATACGGTTATCGAGAATATCCGGGAAACGGAGCAACACTGGAGGTGTCACATCACGCAGGGCGAGTTCGTCCATAACGTCACGTAAGTCAACTTGCGTATTGTCCTTACAAGGTGTTACATACACATCACCCGATTCGTTAATACCAAAGTAAGATGTACCCCACCCTGAGATGTTGTACAACTCTTGAGAATCTTCAATCGTCCACTTTCATTTCTATTCTTCTGTCCCTATATATAATCTTGAATTAATCAATTATTTGCTTTTAGCATTTGGTTTCTAACTATCTATTAATAGCTATTTTATTTCAGACTGTTAGCTTTATTCAACTTTAATAGTTGACAAAGTTGATTAACCGAAATCTGTATCTTGTCGTAACTATCCATAAGACTCACGTCAAGAACGTGCTTAGCCTTTGTGTAAAAAGCTTCACGATACTTCAATTGTTCACGAATAAACAGGTTTACTTCATCAGCTGTCTTATTGAGTAAGAGGGGTCGTACAGACTTCCCCATCAGCAGATGCTTGTACAGAACATCAGTCTCTGCTTTCAAATAGACCGTCTCAGCCTGTCCATTCATATACTCCATATTATCAAAGAAACATGGAGTTCCACCCCCACAAGAGATAATGACATTCTCAAATTCAGCCACTTCGTGAAGCATTGACTGCTCTATCATACGGAAGCCTTCCTCTCCCCTTTCATCGAAGATTTGCTTCACCGTCTTACGCATTCGGCTCTCGATGTACCAATCTAAGTCGTAGAACGGAATGTTCAACTCCTTTGACAAGGCTCTGCCTACGGTCGTCTTGCCCGCACCCATATAACCAATGAGAATAATGCGAAGCGGTTTATATTCTTCTGTATGTTCTGTCATACTCACGATATATTTATCATCCACCCTATAGTCTGTTATCATCAGACTACGTGGTGGATGTCTTCCTTTCCCTTATAGGTGAGTCTATATTCACTTACTTCTTACGCTTTGGTTCCGGAGCATTCTTTACAATGTCCATACACTGCTCATAAGTAAGCTCGGCAGCCTTATCATGAAGGTTTTTTGGCATACGGTAGTTCTTACCATCATAAGCGATATAAGGACCGTAACGACCATTCATCACCTCCATCTTAGCATCTTCCTCGAAGGTCTTTAAGTGACGCTGTGCATCCTGCAAACGCTTCTTTTGAATAAGATTGATAGCCGCATCAAGACTGATCGTGAGTGGATCTTCCTCCTTTGGCAGCGATGTATACTTCTTATCATGAAGCACATAAGGACCAAATCTACCAGCACCAATTACGACATCTGTACCCTCAAACTGTCCAAGGTTACGTGGTAACTTAAACAATTCCAAAGCCTCATCAAGGGTAATGGTTTCCATACTCTTATCAGATGGGAGCTGTGAGAAGCGTGGTTTGTCCTCATCATCAGCACTACCAATCTGTACCACAGGACCGAAACGACCAATCTTTACGAACACAGGTTTGCCTGTAGCAGGGTCAAGACCAAGTTCGCGTTCACCAGCCTTATGCTCAGAACGAGCATTCATCACCTTCTCCACCTCTGGTTCAAAGCTCTGGTAGAAGGTTTTCATCTCCTTATTCCACTCTGCTTTTCCCTCTGCAATCTTATCGAACTCCTGCTCTATCTTAGCCGTGAAGTTGTAATCCATGATGTCAGGGAAGTTACCCATAAGGAAGTCGTTTACAACAATACCGATGTCGGTTGGGATAAGTTTACCCTTATCAGCACCTGCCATCTCCTTCTTTGTTTTAGAGGTAATCTTCAAACCAAGCAATGAGTCAACAGCATACTTACGTTCTTCACCCTTGCGATCTCCCTTCTGCACGTATTCACGCTGCTGAATCGTTGAGATTGTTGGGGCGTAAGTTGAAGGGCGACCAATACCGAGTTCCTCAAGTTTACGCACAAGACTTGCTTCCGTGTAGCGGTTTGGTCCCTGTGAATAACGCTCTGTTGACACGATTTCACGACGTTCCAACTCTTCGCCTTCATGCATTACTGGAAGTGCATGTGAGAACTCCTCACTGTTTTCGTCATCGTCAGTTGACTCGTGATACACCTTCAAGAAACCTTCGAAAGCTACTACCTCACCATTCGCAATAAACTGTAAATCGGTGGTATTCTTGGCTTCTTCTGACTCAAGTGATATATTCACTGTGGTCTTTCTATCTTTGCATCCGCCATCTGTGATGCAATCGTACGTTTCCAAATAAGGTCATACAGACGCTTTTCCTGGCTTGTTCCTTCGATAGAAACATTATCGATATAAGTTGGACGAATAGCCTCGTGTGCTTCTTGAGCACCCTTACTATGCGTCTGATACTTTCTTACTTTACCATAATCTTCGCCATAGAGTCGCTCAATCTCTGTCTTACAGCCCTCGATAGCCAATGCTGAAAGATTCACACTATCAGTACGCATGTAAGTTATACGACCCGCCTCGTACAATCTTTGGGCAACCATCATCGTCTGACTTACGGTAAATCCGAGCTTTCTTGCAGCTTCCTGCTGGAGGGTTGAGGTGGTAAATGGAGGAGCTGGAGTACGCTTCAAAGGCTTCTTAGCTATCGATGAAACCTTGAATTTTGAAGTCTTACACAGTTCAAGGAACGCTAATGCTTCCTCATGTGTCTTAAAACGCTTGCTCAACTCTGCCTTCACTTCATTCTTTGAACCGTCCTCACTGGTCACAGCGAAGACTGCATTCAAGCGGTAGTAAGGCTCTGAATTGAAGTTTTGTATCTCGCGTTCACGCTCAACAATCAATCTAACGGCTACGCTCTGCACACGTCCTGCACTCAAAGCAGGCTTTACTTTGCGCCACAACACTGGTGAAAGACGGAAGCCAACCAAGCGGTCGAGTACACGACGAGCCTGCTGTGCGTTCACAAGATTCATATCCAAACGACGTGGTGACTCGATAGCTTTCAATATAGCTGGCTTGGTAATCTCATGGAAAACAATACGATTCGTTTTATCCTCATCCAATCCCAGCACCTCGCAAAGGTGCCAGCTGATAGCCTCTCCCTCGCGGTCCTCATCGGAAGCTAACCAAACCTTATCGGCAGCTTTGCACTCTTCTTCAGTTCACTGACTACTTTCTTCTTCTCATCAGGGATTTCGTAGTCAGGATTTAACGTGTCGAGGTCAATGCTAAGTTCCTTTTTCTTCAAGTCACGGATATGTCCATAAGATGACATCACCTTATAATCCTTACCGAGAAACTTCTCTATGGTCTTAGCCTTTGCCGGGCTCTCTACTATTACCAAGTTTTCTTGCATAATCAATCTTGTACATTTTTTCAAGGACGCAAAAGTACTTAAACTTTTTGCTTACACCTTATATAATAGGCAAAATTTCTACTTTTTTAAGTTTTTCGACTCCATTTGCAGGAAATCATATAGTGCCTGACGAATAGAACGGAGCCCAAACTGCTCTGTGTGAACCTCTGACAAAGGAAGCCACATTGCCTCTTCTACATCGTCAGCAGCCTTTAATACAGTTTCATCCTCTACCTTACAAACAAAAAAGGCATCAAGTGTTGGAACATCAAAATCACTATACCGATACTTATTAGGAAGCGAACAGAAGTAATGTTTTTCCTTGACTGTCAGGTTGGTTTCCTCTCTTACCTCACGTATCAGTGCCTCGCCAATCGTCTCCCCAATATCACAAAAACCACCAGGAAGGTCCAATGTTCCACGTCCGGGCTCAAACTTCCTACGTGTAACAAGCAGTTCTCCTTGCTCATTCAGAATAAAGGCAGCGACTGCAGAACTTGGATTTAAGAAATACTCAAAGCCACAGCTCTCGCAGCGTTTGCTTTTTTCATTCTGTTCAACAAAGTGTTTACTTCCACATACGGGGCAATACCGAAATTTATCTAATACGTGCATCTTGAGATTGTATATTGTTCTTGAACATTGATGTAACCATTTAAAAAGTTAACTAAAAGGTAGTTGTTAACAGTCATACGAAATTATTAAAATTCGTTTATACTCTATACCTTTTTATTATTTCTGCTTGCAAATATACTAAAAAAACTCTAAACATCTACTATTGAAATCGTATCTTTTTGTTAACTTTGCAACTACATGTTCAAAATCACACGATTTATTCCTCTTCTTGTTACAGTAACGTGTTGTTTTCTGTAAATCAATTATCTACCCAAATATCGTAGAAAACGAGAGGGGATAAACGAACAAAACAAATAAACTGAGAATAGAATGAATTTTAAAAAACTTTTCCTCGTAATGGGGTTGGCCACTGCCACTATGACAATGTCGGCTCAAAGTGTCTTCGACATTAAACTTTATAATGGACGTCCACCTTACGATAATGGTGATCCAAACGACTCTGCCAAGGTTCGCGTATTCCTTCCTATGGAGAAACAAGCTACTGGTCGTGCCGTAGTTATCTGTCCGGGTGGTGCATACGAGACCCTTTCCATGGAGAAAGAGGGCTACGATTGGGGAGAGTTCTTCCAGAACCAAGGTATTGCAGCTATCGTATTGAAGTATCGTATGCCACATGGTCAGCCAGAAGTTCCAGTGTCTGACGCTGAACAGGCGATGAAACTTGTACGCTTGAATGCAACAAGCTGGAAGATTAATCGTAATGATGTTGGTATCATGGGATTCTCTGCTGGTGGCCACCTCGCTGCAACTATCGCAACAAGAAGTCAGGGTGAGGCAAAGCCTAACTTCCAAATTCTCTTCTATCCAGTTATCTCAATGATGGAAGGTTACGGACACGACAGAAGTCGTCAGAACTTCCTTGGTAAAAATCCAAGCAAGCGTGACGAGAAGAAATACAGTGCTGACATGAACGTAAGCCGCGTGACTCCACGCACTTTCATTGCACTCAGCGACGACGACGATACTGTTCCACCAGCTAATGGTGTAAACTTCTACACCGAGTTGTACCGCAATGACGTTCGTGGTTCGCTCCACGTTTATCCTGGTGGCGGCCACGGTTGGGGTAGCAAGATTGGCTTCCGCTATCATGAGGAGATGATGATGGACTTGAAGGCATGGTTGAAGAGCTTCTAAAGCTGCTCTAACCTTATCCTTCACAAAGGTAAAATCTATTTAAGTCATTGGTCTCTGAACTGTTTACCTACTATATAACAAAAGGATGCACAGGCTGTGCATCCTTTTTTCTTTACCTTTAGTTTATTCTCTGAAGGTGATAGATACTCGATGTGCTAACGCTCCGCACATGTGGTGCTAAGCCTCCGCACATCAGGTACTAAACATTCGCACTATTGGTCTTAGCCCTCCGCACCATTGGTGCGGAGCATTTCTCTCCCCCTAATTCACGGCTAAAAAGAAGGCTTCCACAGGCTACATACACCTTAATTGCTATGATACAGCAATATAAAGACGTTTGCACTTTCTTCTCCAATAGTAACAAATCAAAAAGAGAGTCAAGTCAATCTTTTCCTAAAATCACACTAAGGAAAGAATTGACTTGACCCTCTATAACGTCTTTATATGCTAAGACTCTAAAACGGCAAGAGTCTACAGAGCATTAATACTCATCTATTTTCAATTCTTTACGATAATCATTCAAACGCTTCATCAGCTGCTTTGTTACCTTCTCCGTACCCTTCTTTCCGTAGATATTATTCAACTCATCAGGGTCATTCTGCAGATCATAAAGCTCGTAATAGCTTTACATCAGCATCATCGTTGAAGTAGTGTGTAGCATTCAAATACTTCAGACAGTTATACTCACTCGTACCCGGAATCTTCTGATACTTATTCTCCTCCACGGCACGCATACCGCCCTTACCATAGAAATAGATAAGTTTGTAGCGATCATTACGTACACCATCGTGCTTACGAACAAGGTGATAAGTAGGATAATCGTAGTAGTGATAATATAAATCCTTACGCCAGTTCTTAGGCTTATTACCTGCAAGCAGCGGCTGCAGTGGCTTACCTGTCATCTCCTTTGGCTGTTGTACACCGGCATAAGCAAGGAAAGTCGGTGCAAAGTCGATATTCTGTACCATATCAGTATTCTCTACTCCTTCTTTGATATGGCCTGGGTAACTGATGATAAGTGGGGTGTGTAAAGACTCCTCATACATGAATCGCTTATCAAACCATCCATGCTCGCCCATATAGAAACCTTGATCTGAGGTATAGATAACCACAGTATTCTTATCCAAGTCATGTGCCTTAAGATAATCCATCAGCTGACCGACACTCTCATCTACCGAAGCAATGACAGACATATAATCACGAATATAATTCTGATACTTCCACACTGCGAGATCTTTTCCTGAGAGTTTCGCCTCGATGAAACGGCGGTTTCTTGGCATATAATACTTATCCCATGCCATTCTTTGTGCTGCTGTCATACGACCAAGTTCGCCCATCAAACCTGCATAAGAAAGCCATACTCTCCACGTCTGACGTATCAAGAAGTTCTGGAATCTTGAAGTCTAAGATTAACTCCATATCCTTTTCAATGTTCATCTTCTGTGTTTTAGCTGCCGAACCACGATTCTCGTAGTTGTCCCAGAAAGTTTGGCAATGGGAAGTCTACCCCATCATACATTCCAATATGCTTTGGCTCGGCAAACCAACTGCGATGTGGTGCCTTATGATGCACATATAGGCAGAAAGGCTTGTCCTTCTGTCGATGGTCAAGAAACTCTATCGCATGCTGTGTAGTCAGTGTTGTTGCATACCCCATCTCCTGTTTATACTTGCCGTAGTTGCCTGTTGTGCAGAAATTTGGATTATAGTACTTTCCCTGACCATCGAGGATATAATAGTAATCGAAGCCCTTCGGGCGACACATCATGTGCCATTTGCCTACGATTCCAGTCTCGTAACCTGCCTTCTGCATCAGCTCTGGGACAAAAGTCTTTGTTGTGTCGATACCCTCAGCCAACTGTCTTTGCCCATTCTGGTGGCTGTAGAGTCCTGTCATCAAGCAAGCACGACTTGGCGTTGACAAAGAGTTTTCCACGAAACAGTTGCGAAAGAGCATTCCTCGTTGTGCCAAACGATCGATGTTTGGTGTAGGAGCTAACTTCGAGATAGGACTACCATATGCACTAATTGCCTGCATAGCGTGGTCGTCACACATGATGTAAAGGATGTTAGGACGTGCCGCATCCTGCGCAAGCATCTTACCCTGGACACACGACAGTGCCGCCAACGGCAAGATTGCCTTTGTAATGTTTTGATTCATATAGAATAGTTTTTAGTTGTTTAAGCCTTATTTTCCTCTTTCCATCGGCATTGTTATTGGGAATAGCGGATTGTCAACATGCTCCTGATAGATAATCTTTACCATCTGATCGACAATCTCTGGATGTTCCTGTGCTACGTCCTTATCTTCGTGAAGGTCTGTTGCAAGGTTGTAAAGATGTGGTACACCACGGATAACAATGAGCTTCCAATCTCCCATACGAACACCTATCTGATTGGTTTCAGCAAACTCCCAATAAAGGTGTGGGTGGCGTTTTTGTGCCTTTTCATCGCTCATCAAGGTTGGGAAAATAGAGATTCCATCGAAATAATCGATAGTCTTTTTCTTATTAATATAGCGTTTGGGGAAGTTGCGTACACCTGCCACATCACAGAAAGTTGGCATCAAGTCGTAGAATGCAAACGGCAAGTCATTGGTCACTCCTTCCTTAACACGTCCCTTCCAACGGGCAATAAACGGAATACGAATTCCTCCTTCGTAACACTGGCGTTTAAGTCCTCGCAGCTTACCATCACGATTGAAGAAGGTTGGGTCGGCTCCACCCTCCTCATGAGGACCATTGTCACTGGTGAAGATGACGAGTGTGTTTTCTGCAAGTCCTTGCTCATCTAAGGTACGAAGGATATCTCCAACATACGCATCAAGGCGAGTTATCATCGCAGCAAACTGTGCGTGGGTATGCTCTACGGCATTATATCGAGAGCCTTCCTGCCCTCCCCAAGTCTTATCTTCAAAGAACTTCTTTTTATAGAAAGCCACGAGTGAGTCGTTGGGTTGTGTCAATTCTGCGTGAGGAAGCGTATAAGTGAAGATACCAAAGAATGGTTTTTCCTTGTTCTGACGCTTCAACCAATTCAAAGCGTGCTGATGTATGAGGTCGGCTGAGTAGTCTTTACGTTGTGCATACTGCTCACCAAACATCGGATAGTCAATATTGTTCTGCATCACAACACGCTTTACCGCACTGTCTCCACGCTCCCTGCTGTACTCATTGAGGAAGTTTGGATAATAAAGATGTGCTTGGAACTGACAGATATAACCATAAAACTCATCCACCCCACGCTTATCTGGGGTTGACTTAGAGCCTTCATAACCACCAGCCCACTTACCGAACATACCCGTACGGTAGCCATTGTCTTTCATAATTTCAGGTAGGATAACATGTTCTGGGTCGTAAGGATGTTGTCCAACAACGCTGAAATCGCGGTTTTTCCATAATAGATAGGCTTACTTGGTGCCCAATATTCCTTGTTTCCTCGTACTTCCGTATGTCCAGAATGTTGTCCTGTCATAAAGCAGGCACGCGATGGAGCACTCACTGGTGCACCCGCATAAGCTTGTGTAAAACGCATACCTTCCCTTGCCATACGGTCAATATTCGGTGTAAGGATGTACTGCTGTCCATAGCAACCAAGGTCGCCATAGCCCATATCATCACACATGATATAAATGATGTTAGGCTTTTGTTGTTTTTTAGGAGTCGCAGCATTGCCTTGTACACATCCAAAAGCAGTGAGTGGCAAGAGCGTTTTTACAAATGTTGAAGTCATATTTATAGGTTTTAGGTTTTCATTATTTTAGGCTAAAAGATACAGAAGTCCAACCTTAGCTGTACTTCTGTATAGTCTTTATTGCGCTATTTTAATCAACTGACAATCTAATGCAGTTTCTATCTTAGCGATAGTTTGCATTGTAAAGTTATGCCTTCCCGTAAGCCATTTAGATATTTCTGACTCACGTCTATGTAGTTGTTTTGCAAGGTCCTTTTGTGTTAATCCTTTCTTAGATAACACTTCATGGATACGTTCTGCAATCCCAAAAGAAAGTTCAAATTGGGCTTTTTGTTCTGCAGGTACCGCTGCAAGACACTGTCTGAATAGCTCGTCCTTTACCATAACAACTCTTTATGATCTATTAGAAAAAAACTTTAGCACTCTCCAGAATTGTATTTACTCATAATAGAAAGCCATACAAAGGTAGGTGTTAATAGTTAGATTTTTCACTTTTGAGTAAACTTTTAATAAATTTTTACGCTCTATTTAAACTCTATCAGATCATTCAAGAACATCTTTTGACATCATTTCTCTACTTACGGATTCTATGTAGACTGCAGAAGGATTAGTATTCAGAATTAGAATAAAGGTTTATACAATGTTTTAAGACCATATCACTAATTCCATTTTACCTGATATTTGTAAATTATTTTCACTTAACTCGAAATCAATACATGCTCTTTTCGCTTCCAAAAGACGCCCTATTGACTTGCAAAAGGTGCCCTTCAAGACCCTTACTAACGCCCTTTTGAAGTCCATTTAAGCACCTTTTACGTTGCTACTTTATAACTAACTGATATCCTGCTTATTACAAACCCACCCTTTTCATGTGCTTTTAGCCTTATTTATGGATGTTTTACCCAAAATTATGTAATGATTTTTTTCAAAACGTTATCATTGGATTTCGAGTATTAAAAAGAACAAGGTTTTTAGGGCGGAGGATTATTAAAACAAAGCAATGGAAGTAACAGAGGCACCGTCAGTGCATAGAGCCACGGAATTTGTTTGCCAATTCTATTAGCAATTTATATACAAAGTGTTTATCCCAAAACAGTTATCAAGAATCACTACGCTATACCTCCATCGCTCTTTGTGCCGTCGGCACCTCCGTGACATTGCGTTACCTCTGTCCCCTCCGTCCCTCTGTGTGCCTATTATATAAGCGTTTTAGTTTATCAATCCATATTTCGGAAGAGCCTTAAGAACTCCAAGACAAGCACATAAAAAAGCCCGAATTAATCGAGAAAAGTTATCCTTCACTCAATCAATTCGGACCATGTACTTTATCTAAATACCAATTATCCCTTTCCTGTTGAGATAAAATTGATAAACAACTATTATCCCACACAGAAGCAATCTGACGTATTAGGGAAAGGAATAAATTACTTAATTCTGTCTAATAGTTCCTTTGGGAGTTTTGGCATAGCACCATTCTGCGTGCAGACATACGCACTAACTTCCACTGCTAACTTATGAGCATCGGTGATTGGCATGCCTGCAAGGATGGCTGAAGTGAAAGCACCCGTAAAGGAATCACCTGCCCCCACGGTATCAGCAACCTCAACCGCTGGCGTTTCTTGGAACGACTTGAGGTTTGGTGCAAAGACATACGAACCATTAACACCACAAGTCAGCACGAGCATATCAAGGTGATACTTTCCTAAAAGCAGCCAACACTTATTCTCTATATCAAGACCCGGATAACCGAAAAGACGACCAATCAACACAAGTTCCTCATCATTAATCTTGAGGATATTGGCATGCTGGAGCGAATTAGTGATAATCTCCTTTGTATAGAAGTTCTGACGAAGATTGATATCGAATATCTTGAGACAATCCTTTGGCGTTGCTTCGAGGAATTTCTGTATTGTCTGGCGGCTTACACTACTACGCTGTGCAAGTGAGCCAAGCATACAGCACGACAGTTCTTGGCTGCTTCTTCAACCTCGGGAGTAAACGGTATGTTATCCCAAGCTACTCCCTCCTTGATGTCATAGGTAGGTATACCTTCACTGTCGAGTTCTACCTGCACCGTTCCCGTCTGATAATCCACCTCTGGCATCAAGTACTTTACACCTTTTTTATCGAATTCATCGAGCGTTTCCTGCCCTAACGCATCATCTCCGACAGCACTAATAGCCAACGAATCATACCCAAACTGTCCTGTATGATAAGCAAAGTTTGCAGGTGCGCCACCCAGCTTTCTACCCTCAGGAAGACAATCCCACAATGCCTCTCCGAGGCCAACGATTAACTGTTTCATATCTGTTTTATTTATTATTCATTTTTAATACACTATCCTTCCTTTACCATTCAGATTGCTGAGAATGACAAAGCAAGCGTTAAAAGACTATCTATTAACGCTTCAATATTCCTAACTCGCACACCTTTATGTTTTTAAACGAGGCTCTATTGCCGTCAGAATAGAACTTGATAGAGGTGTAAGGTGCAGTTGGGAAGACAAGGTTGGTCATGGAGATACGACCGCCATCGACGAAGATTTCGATAGAACACTTGTCAACAAAAATGTTCAAGTGATAGGTGTCGGAGTCGCAAAGGCTCAATGGTGCCCATGTACCGAGTGCAAAGTCGTTCTTATAATTAATGGAGTTCACCTTGCGCTTTACCCCTAAAGCTTTCTGTTCCTGACTGTCGTCATAGTCGGTTTCAATCTTATGAGGTTCTGACTTCTCACCAAACTTTACCTTTCCGCTCTCCGTACGGTCCATAACTAATCGCCCTGCTTTGATATCAAAGTAGATATCTACCTTCTCTCCCTTATCATTATAAAGGATTATTCCCGTCTTAGAAGCCTTGTTTGGTGTTACATCCATCTCTACCTCAAAGGCGTTCTCCTTACTTGCAGAGACGTTCTTTGCCTCCCTTTCCTTAGCAACCAATAGGTCGGGCAGACGCTTGTAGGTTCTTCTTAGGTAGGCTACCTCTGGTGCAATATTAGAAGACATATAGATTTGTCCATCTTTACCTGTGAAGAGTTTTAACTCACGTGGAAGCGTATTGGCACCACGATACTGACGGATAGGCGTAACGTTAGCATACTGCCAGTTGCTCATCCACGCTATTCCCAACACACGGTCTTTAACACCTGAGAAGGTAACTGTGGCATAATGGTCCTTACCATAGTCGAGGAACTTAGCTACAGAAGGGTCGCTATCGCAGGTGAAGTTCGTCCCATCGAAGTCACCAACGAAGTACTCTGTAGCACTACCACCAAAGAGACAGCCCGGATTGATATTCACAATCATCACCCATTTCTTCTTGTTTGGATTGCCATCAACAGGAAGTTCGAAGAAGTCGGGACATTCAAACTGATTGGGTTGTGAACCATAACCCTTACCGAAAGCACTGACATAGGTCCAGTCTTTCAAGTTAGGCGACGAATAGAAACGCATTTCTTTGTCGGCAGAAACAATCATATACCATTTCTGCAGTGGCTCATACCAGAAAACCTTTGGGTCACGGAAGTCTTTCACACCATCAAAAGGCTTCAAAACTGGATTCTTCTCATACTTATGGAAGGTATAACCGCCATCGGTGCTATAAGCCATACATTGTGTCTGCGCATTCTCCTTGCTATCGGAGGTATAAAGGGAGATAACCGCATTCTTACCATAACCAGCCGTACCGTCCTTGTCTATTACCGTACTACCAGAGAAGATATGCCCCATAGGGTCGCGCTGCAGTGTCGGTTCAACCTCTTTCCAATGGATAAGGTCACGACTGACAGCATGTCCCCAGTGCATATTTCCCCACATGGAGCCGTAAGGGTTATATTGATAACAGAGGTGGTAGACCCCATCTTTATAAAACATTCCAACAGGATCGTTCATCCATCCGTAAGAAGGGGTATGATGATAAGAAGGTCGATAGTAGTCGGTATTGGTCACATCCCACACGTTCGAAAGCTTCAGCTGTCCTTTTTGAAGTGCCAGTGCGTCTGCCTTTAGGTTCAGAATCTTGACAACAGAAGTCTTACCCTTATTGAGTTTGAAAGGAACATAATAGTCGGTCTTCCCTTGTGCTAATCTTACATCCATCCATGTATCAGTCTTCTTACCATTATCGAGTATCACCTGCGCCTCGTCTTTCCCTTCTTCAATCGGAAGGAGAAGATACTTTGGCGACTTTGCTATCTTTACAATCGTTGTGTCGCCTTCACGTGTGATGTTCATTGTCTGTGCCGTAGCCGATACGGAAAGAGCTGTCAAGGCTGTATAAAGGAAAAGATTTCTTTTGTTCATTGCTACTTTTAGTTATGGTGTTCCCATTAGGATGTTGCGTAATGGTTGCGCCTGAGTTACTGCAACAAAGATACATCCTTTCTTTTGTATTTGCAAGTAATCAAGGCGTTATTATAAAAACAGAAAGTAACGATAGATAGTCTTAAAACGTCTTTACCTCTGTCCAATCCTTAGACTAACGATTTACCTTACCTCCTTACAAAACCGTCTGACATTACTTATGGTAGAACAACTCACTTCTAACTTCAATTTGATTTCTCCTTGTCTATATATAACAATGTGTTTAACCATCCGCACCATCCGTGCTAAGCGTCCGCACCACTCGTGCGGAGCATCAACACGATATGTGCGGAGTATCAACACACCGACTAAAAACTCACATAAAAAATATGAGAGTGTATCAAAATAGACACATCCTCTCTTTTAAATTCCTAAAACTTAATCTGTCTACAAGAGGGTCAACAGTTTTTATCAAAATAGTCGACTGTTTTTCAAAAAGGGTTGACCTTCTTGTCAACAAAGAGGATATGTCTATTTTGACACACGCCCATACTTGATTATATAAATGACTCTAATCTTTTTCTTATTATTGGTGTCCGATAAAACTTTTGGGAGTTATCTGTGTTAGATAAAATAGGCTTAAACTTATGATTTCATTAATTTATTTGGTTATTATAGGGTTTTCCTTGTCAAAATAAGCGCATTTTATAATGCTTACAGTTTAAAACTGGAAACCAAGCCCATGGATAAGTAAAACGGCTGCAATACCGATAGATAAAGAGATACAGAGCTTTCAGTTTATTTTTACCGGACAGCAATATTTTCTTATTAAGTTAGCGCATGAAACACACTTTCTCCACAAGCAAACAGGTACTTTCATAATAAGACCTTTAGAATATCGAGGAGCAGTAACACCAATTATACTTGTATCCTCTGTGTGCTTTACAGATGCATTACGAAGAATTTAATAAAAGAATCTTCTCATACCTGCAGAAAGATTAGGCATACCAAAACTACTATAACCTCATGATTGTTCACCTTAGCAACATGCCCTTCTGAGAAAGGTTTGATTTTTTCTTGATTTTGACGCTTGAGGTATTCACCACCAAAAATACCACATACATAAATAGTGAAAGGAGGTGTATAGGAGTTAAGACTATAGCAATATAAAGGAGTAAAGGAGCGAAAGGAAAAAGACTAATGTCTTAACTCCATTTCACTCCTTAACTCCTTAACTCCTAAAAGAGCCTTACC